>Ga0315282_10000436_pt1 | contig 82839 bp, 72 predicted proteins | sample YL17G07_20_MG_FD_203693 | JGI IMG/M metagenome (GOLD analysis project Ga0315282, IMG submission 203693) | Sediment microbial communities from Yellowstone Lake, YNP, Wyoming, USA - YL17G07_20 | ecosystem: Environmental > Aquatic > Freshwater > Lake > Sediment | place: USA: Wyoming | collected...
TCCACCTCGAGGATTAAGAGGAGTCAGTCCGAGGAGAGCGGCCTTGTACGGATTGGATCGAAACTACCTTGCTGAGGCCGACAACAACATCGCGGTAATCGTGCAGATCGAGACCCCGGAAGCCGTGAAAAATGCGAAAGATATTCTAAGCGTTGATGGGGTTGATGCTTACTTCATCGGCCCCATGGACCTTTCAACCTCGATGGGGATTCGGGGCCAATTTGACCATCCCGAATTCCGCAAGGCAATAACGAGAGTTGCGGACGCCGGTAAGGCACTTGGCATCCCAGGGGGCATCATGTGCAGAAGCGTACCAGACATCAAACGGGCAGTGGAGGATGGTTTCAGGTTCGTAGCTCTCGGCACGGACTTCGACTATCTCCGATGGGGAGCGCAAATCGCGCTTGCAGCTGTTGGCCGCGCTGAGAGAGCGACTACCTAGGGCTAACTCCATCGGCTAATGATGGCCTTTCGGTCTGTGAATAAGTCAACTGATTCCATCCGGCCATGCAGCACTCCGAAGGAGTCTCTCATGCCACCAAATGGGAGGAAACCTATCGGAGCTGCGACTCCAATATTCATCCCGATATTCCCGGCCTGAACTCTTCGCCTAAATTCTCCTGCATGTATCTCATGCCGGTCTCCGCATTCAACCCATATCCGACTCTCAGCTCCCTGGTCCGTTTGGCACATCTTCGGAGTGGGTAAAGGATTAACTTTGACGTGTACGGTAGAGACAAATGGGTATGAGCATATGAAAGCGCCGGGAAGTAGCCTCGATAAGATCGACCGATTGATTCTGGAGCTGTTGCAAAAGGATTGCAGGATAGCTCTGCAGACAATTGCAAAAAGAGCTGGAACGCCTAAGTCCACTATTCATTATCGCATCAAGAGACTCGAGCAAGAAGGAATCGTGGAAGGGTATTATGCGAAACTGAACGCTGCAAGGATGAGGAACGATTACATGGCTGTCGTGTTCGTGAAGAGTAAATATGGACCAAAATATCACGAACGAATTGGACAAAAGCTAACACAGATCCCCGGCGTTTGGGCTGTTTACTACGTTCTTGGAGAGCTAGACTTCATTGTTCTGATTCGAGCGACCGATAGAGAAGACTACATGAGTAAGTTAGAGAAGATGAGCGCCATGAGGGAGATTGAGAGAACGAGCACACAGGTCGTCGGCAAAGTCATCAAAGAAGACCCAAGGCTTCCAGTTTGAGGTAGTCTTCTCTTTGTGACGAAGTTTGCGAAACGACTACATACCCAACCACAACTAGGGCAATTGGCCCGCCTTGGAAGCATCGTAGCCGTCACGATGAACTAAGAATGTTGGAAAGGTTTACTTGCGCCGTGGGGGAGAATTATTGTGCCGCGAGAGTATGAACCGAGGTAGAAATAGCAACGACTTTTGCTGCAAATCCTGTACGGAATCTTCAGCGCCTTCAGCGCATCAAGACCTTTGTAAGGGAATTAGACATCGGGAAACACGTCATCTACCATGAAGGCGAGGAAACCTAGGAGTGCGCACGCCTCTTTCAGTTCACCCGGCACAATTGAGTTAATAACGACCAGCAAATGCCAGGCAAGTAATTCGAAGGCCTCTTCCTAGTAGTGTGTGCAATATTCATAGACACGTTCGTGAATTTGGATTCCTCTCTTCTGAAGCTCCTTGAAGAACTCCACTGGGTCGAAGACCTCGTAGGCAGATCGGTAACCACTCTTGAGCTTTGTTCTGTCGTTCGCCATAAGTTGGGCCCCGATAGAGAGTGGGATGGCGACGTTCTTTGCGTAAGCTCTTGTGCCCCCCCATTCCTGAGAGGGCGGGTGAGAGTGCGTCAAGACATGTTCGACTTGTCTGCCGCTTCTCTTCCCTTTGACCTCGACGCGTAAGGCATATCCCCATAGATCGGTTTCGGTGCCGCCTGGAACTTGGCTGAGGATGGTCCCTAGCAGATCCATCGTATTGTGTTTCGTTCCGTTGTACTCTATTGATTGCTTCTCGAAGAACCCGTAACGAAGTATCTGTCTCAACATATCCATGACTTTGGGCGGCCAAGTGCCCATCGTCTCGACCTTCTTGATACCAGGGACAAGCCTAGATAGCGTGAACGTCTCAGGGTGCGGAACGTAATACACGTTCAATTTTCCGTATGGCGCTTCAAACTCGACCGTTTTTGATTCCACCATCGGTGGCTGCGGGTGGTACTGCCCGGACTCGAAGTAGGCTCTTTCCTGCTCGGCAGGGTTCATTTCCCAGAACGTAGTCATAACCAAACCCGGTGAGATCGCGAATGGCCTGTATGCAGCCCAATAGACATCTATCTCGCTCACTTCATCACACTGGTCGACCCCATGCCGCGCCATCATGTCGGTGACCCCTGGAGTCATTCCCACTCCCGCACAGTACAGGACCCCAGTGTCCTGAAACCTCCTGTCGTACTTTTCCATCACCCGAAGCGGTGAAATCAAATCGAGTGAGGGAATCCTAGATTTCAGACATGCTCTGACAGTCGGCTCGAGTCTATCAAATGGGAGTCCATTCACGACCACATCAAAGCTTTTGATTGCCTCCGCAACTGTGTCTTCATCGGAGGCATCAATCTTCAGAACACGGACCCTCGGATCCTTGAACTCCGCCTCGATTTGCTTCAACTGGTTTTCGTCAGCATCTGCCAACACAAACTCGTCGAAATCGCTTGTGTGGACTAGGTCTCTTGTTGCCTCGATGCACATTTTGCCAACTGCGCCGATAACGAATGCTTTCTTCATGCTCTTACCGGAAGTATGTCGGTGGGCATGATCGGACGCTGAACCATTTAAACGTTCGCCACCGGACCACTGTTCGAATTAGATGCTACCGAACGGGACAATTGCCAAAACCTACTTGCTAGCGCCGAACTCTCAGAATCGTCGACCGCTTCTTCGCATTTGCATTCAGGATCATCCTCGCAACCCTCAAACACTTTCTTTCGTCCCGCAGCATTTCACCTTCAATGTGTCGAGGGCGTCCGTAAGTATCGCCCTGATCGTCCATGTAGTGTAACCTTCCCCTCCGCGGCGTGCGTAGCATCCGCTTCAAATGAGCCTGTTCGCGGGCGCGAACGCCAGAACGTCCACCAAAATTCCCGTAGGGCTGGCGAAAGGAAAGCAAACGACGCAGTACACGCCTGAGTGTGTATTCTTTGATATGAGGAGAATCCTTCGGTCGGATGACACCATTCTTGATAGTTCTACCGCCAAAGATGTCAACACGGGGCTGAATCTCGGTGTGTTCTGAAACCCGCCAAAGATTCCTTTTTGTGACGAGATTTGACTTGTACTCCAAGGCAAATGCGGCCAGCGGCTGAAAAAGCCCAAACGACAATTGACGGGATCAGGCTCGCCATTCATGACAAAATGGGTATGATTGCATCAGCTTTTGGACATTGATTGTGATTGTCAGGATTCGACAATGCCTCGGTGCCCTCTGTAGGAGTCGAAGCATCCGCTGCGTCTGCATGTTCCTCGGCAGCTCATAAGTCCTCGTCGAGATGTCTTCTGACAGTCTCACGAATTCTAGTCCTCAGCGAGCATTCTTGTTCGTTCAATGCGCTGGACCAGGTGCATTATTCAAGTAACTTTCTTGCTATCAGCTGGTAGATGTTGGCAGCGTCGACCAGCTGTTTTGTTCCGACATATTCATCCGTCGCGTGAGCCTGGTTCAAGCTCCCCGGACCCAATATCACCGTGGGCACCTTTCCTCGGTTGACGAGAAAACGCATGTCGCATGCTGCAGCAAAGCCTTTGGCCGTTTGACTAATTCCGGTTACCTCAGAGACAGCTTCCAGCGACTTCTTTGCTATGAGGGAGTCCAACGGAGTCTCTGATGCATCAACTTCTAGAGTAACATTCCATTCCAATTTGAGTTCAGGGTCTTCGTTCTTCACCATCTTGAGTAGATCTTGAACGCCTCGTTTCACCTCATCCGAATTCTCTCCGGGTAGAATCCTCCTTTCAACCGCAATTTCGCAGCGTTCGGGGACAACGCTGCTAGCCACTCCTCCGCATATTTTTCCCACACTGATACTCGGCCTCCCAACCAAAGGATGACTCTTTTTTTCAAGCTCATCTAAGTTCTTCTGTATTGCAAGAAGGACTTTGGACATTTTGTATATTGCATTCACGCCGTTACGAGGTGTACTGGCGTGAGCCGATATGCCAGTGGTGGTCACATTGAACTCTAGGACGCCTTTGTGCGCTGTCAGCACTGATAATTCGGTGGGTTCTCCAACGACTGCAAAGTCGGCAGTATAGCCTTTTTCTACAAGGCTTTTCGTTCCATAGCCGGTCACTTCTTCGTCGACGACGCATGCTATGAGTAGCGTTCCGTTGAGATCTGCTTCTGTCTTGGCGATATTCTGGGCTGCGTGAATCATGGCGGCCAGTCCTCCTTTCATGTCGGCTGCACCTCTGCCGTACAGTTTTCCATCTCTAACAACGGGTTCGAAAGGATCGGATCGCCACCTAGCAGTGTCTCCGACAGGAACGGTATCGACATGGCCGTTGAACATTAGGACCGGTCTGCGATTCTTGCCTACCAGTCTTCCTATGATATTCGGTTTGCCTGGTCCGAAATCGTATCTTTCGACCCGCAGCCCGGTCTCTCTCATTTTGCTTTCAAGGAACTCGCCTATTTCGCTCTGCTCTCCAGGCGGATTCTCACTCCGGATGCTGACAAGTTGCTTGGTAAGCTCGATTAGTTCCTCAGAGTCCGCATTCAGATTCCGACTCGTTGGGCCCACCCTCTTCATCACAACGAGTAAGTCAGACTGATATAGAGATTATCACGAGTGCAGCTGTATCTTCTATTCATTATCGTGCCATATTCTCGGAGCATGTTTCTGGAATATGTCCTACTTGTTGATGTCGTCGCTGACGGCCTTCGCCGAAACTAATAATGAGGAATCACGTTAATTACTGAATAATCCTATTGCATTCTGAAACCTTTTCTTGTTGAAAGGATTAGATGGAGAAACAACTTTGAGACTATTGTTTCTGTATGGTGCAAGAGATTCTGACAAGAATACCGACCCAGCGTTCTTTGAAGGACTCAATAATACTTTACGACAAGTTTCGAGGTCGGATACCGAAATCGAGGTCTGGGGACTGACGGACAATGTATTCGACGTATCAGAATCAGTATACTGGTACGCCCATTCGAAAGCTGTGACAGACATGATCTACAAGGCCAAGAAAGCCGAAAAAGAAGGATTCGACGGCGTCATAATAGGTTGCGTTGGTGCGGTTGATGCGGAATACGCGTTGAAAGAGATATTGAGTATCCCCGTCGTGGGTGCGGGCGAAGCCAGCTTCTTGCTAGCTCTCGCACTGGGTGCCAATTTCTCAGTACTCACATATTCTGACAAGGCATACGCTTGGCTCTACAAGACTGTCAGAGACTATGGGCTGGAGGATAGATGCGTATCGATCAGACAAGCAGGCAGATCTTGGGACGAGCTCATGCAGAGTAGTTCTAAAGAGGATGCATACCAGAAGATGCTTGAGCAAGCCAACTTGGCAATTAAGGAAGATCATGCTGACGTGATCGTGCTATGCTCCATAGGCATCACAGAGCTGGCTGACTACCTGAGAAAGAGGGTAGCTGCAGCAGTCGTAGACCCGACGGAAGCGGGGGTCAAGTTTGCAGAGATGCTCATCGATCTCCACAAGACGAAGGGTCTACTGCACAGCAAAGCATTGACATACAAACCCTCTCCGAACACCGATAAAACCCTGAACGTAGTATGATCTGACCGCGCACTCTTCGAAAAGCACAGGAGTCTGATACTTCTCCCCCACGCGGTCGTAAGGCATAAAAACATTATCCATTACACTTCATGCGTTAACTGATCGGCTTTAGTCGCGCATCGATCCGTTCAGGGGGTCAGCCGGGATAAGAGGCGCAATGCTTGAATCTTAATTTCCCTTCAAGAGCTTTGCAAGCTCTTTCTCGAATTCGCCGCCGACCCGGACTTCTTCTACGTCTTGATACCATTTCTTCTTCGGCCCGCTACGCGCGCGTATCTTCCATGCCATTGATTTCGGTTCCTTTTCTATCATGTCCAATAGTTCGTCGATCTTGTTCCTCATGTCAGTGACATCTTCTTCCTTGAATATGCTCTTGTAATGATTATCCTTCAGTCTGTCCCTGACTAGTCTGAGGTTTGTTGTCGCGGTATGATAGAAACCCCAGTCGTTGGCGAAAAGTTTGGAAATATACACGCCGTTGATAGTTTCATTTTCTTGGTTCCCGACATCATGCTCTCTAAGCAGTATCATGACATCCTTGATGTCCTTTTCATTTATCTTGACTATCTGGAGCTTTGAAAGGAGTATATCACTCAAGGATATGGTTTGAGAATCAATCTCAAGTCGGTCTCTGAAGTCTATCACATGACACATCGTAAGTTTGTCGAAAAAGACGTCAACATGCATGTCATGCTTGTCGACCAATATTATTCTGTCTGCCTGGGGCATTATAGTTCTCATCGGAGCGTACCCTAGCCCTTGGAGGATCCCTATTGTACCTACTCTGAACTTCGACAGAGTCATGAAGTCTAGATCCGCTGGATGCCTCTGCATCACGGCTTCGAGGAATTGACCCCATCTGCCACTGTGTAGTTTGACTGCCATGCCACCAATGAGTTTCAGCGGCACTCCTTTCTTTTCGGCCACGGCGATGATTCGCAGCGCTTCAGTGTATTTGTCGGATCCCGGATCCATGATGTCTGTCACCAGTTGATTCTCGTTCGTTTGGTCACTTATTCAACCCGCACGATTGGACGACAAGTTCACTATTGCTTTGGCATCAGCCCGAGGTAAATATGTGTATTTTTATCTTATCTCTATCGATATCGATCAACGCACCCTGGAGTATGCCCTCTGAATACATGCTGCCTGGATTGATGCACAGCGTTCTTCCGATTTTCCTCGCGCCCCTAGACTCGTGAATATGCCCATGAAGTCCTAACATTGGCTGATATTTCTCTAAGACTTCTAGGACCGCTTTGCTTCCAGCAGGTCCCCTCACGGTCCCTCCTTTAATCGGCCTTAGATTCTTGTCTAGAATGGGCACCTCGTCCAGTCCGCTGCCATATGGTGGAGCATGCAGTTGGAATATGCTTGTTTTGAGATTCTTGATTTGTGATGCCATGTCCTCGATCTTCTTCTTCAGCTGTTCTTCGCTACATTCTCGAGGCGTTGCCCAGGGAGTCGGGTTAGTGTAACCGGAATTGAGCATCTCGTGCCCTTCAATCTCCAAGACCTTGCCCTCTGCCCGTTCTATTACCTCGGAATTGTCGAGAATTGGATCGATGGCCTCCCTATCGTCGTTGCCAGGTGCCACTATGAATCGGATTCCCGTGCCTCTAAGGTTCCTTTCCGCAATCTCAACCCATTCCTTCATACGCTGAACCATCAATTCCTCGAAAACTGCGTTTGCCCGGGCATGATCTCTAGACAATTCCTCAATTTCCTCTGGTGTGGTGTGAAAAGGGTAGTATCCAGTGTCCATTATTCGCCTCTCATGCGTCTTCAGCTCGTTCTCGCTGCTCAGAACCGTTTTGATGCCCATAAAATCAGACAGAACGCTGCCATCGGGTTGCTTGACTAGCGGAACTACTTCTTTGCCTGTTATGTCGCCACCAAGTATGACTGCATTTGCTTTGTAGAATGGTCCTGCAGTTATGAGTTTTCTCCAGCAAAGATCGGATCCATGCACATCAGTAGCGAAAAATAGCTTGATCAGTAACCTCACCTAGCAGCGACACGCAATAGAAACAAGGATTTCTCACAGAAAATTGGAGAATCACCGGAGACTACGCTGGAGGAATCTCCTTGAACGCCGCCTCCATGTCTACGCCTTTGGATTTCCAGTATGCCCTTGAGCCGAAGAATACGATGACCGCGAGTATGTAGACGCCGATGATGAGGAGACTGGTTCTCATGTCCCAGACTCCGAGTACTGAAGCATAGTTGGACCACCACACGTAGCATGAGGCCATCGCTCCGAAGAATATTGCCGACAGCAGGCCGAGTATCGTTAGTGTTGGAACAGGGCCAATATTGGATTTGATAGGCATCACGTCATAGAGTCTCTTCTTCGCGAAGGGAAAGACTATAGCAGTTAAGCCGACGACCACAAATACTGAGTACGAAAGCCAACCAGCTGCTGACATTAGCGAGAAGTAGTAACCAACGAACCCAGCTCCTCCGGTCAAGTATCCCGTTAGGACCAGCAAACCCAAGAGATAACTCACCACTATGGCTTTGAGCGGACTCTTGAGTCGCGGGTTAACGTCTGCTAGCCTTGTCGGTAATATGCGGTCGAAGGACCATGCAAACATACTCCTACTGACCATGATTAGTTGCATGAGATACCAAGTAACTCCAAGCAGCATAACCGAAAGTAGGATGATTGCCGCGACATTCTTGTCCACGAGGTATGGTAGTAGAGGGAATGGAAATCCGACTGGCGCGACAGGCATTCTGAATACATCCGGATTGTACTGGGTGACGTAGCCTGCACCGAGCCAGTTAGCCCCGATGACTGCCATCATCTGATAGCCCAGACCAATCGTTATCAGGGCTCCCACAAGCCACCCACCAGTCAATGCACCGACTTGCGTCTTGGAACTTTCAGCATTCTTCATCTCTCCCGCTATGTAGGAGGACAAGCTTGCGACTGTGAATAGGCCGGCCCAACCGAAGACTACCATCATGGCAACTGTGTTGCTTAGGCTAAAGGGTGCCCCAGTGAACTCTTGCCAACCACCCGCCTTGGCTTGCTGAAGAACGTAGTCATAGGGGGTTGTCCCCGTGTTAGCGTAGAGCGGCGCAAACGCGTTGTTGAATAGATTCATGAAATTGGTTGGATTGCCGATCCATGCAAACACACCAACGAAGGCTACAATCGCTATAACACATATCGCGGCCACTATGGTCTGGAATCTGATGTACCAGCGCATTCCCGTTAGTGTCAAGATCATGCCTAGGGTGACGATGATTAGTGAAAGTGTCAGCTGGCCCTGGGGTGTCCACCACCAAGGCGGAACGGTCACATAGGTTCCGAATAGTGACACAAGCATACTTGCGCCAGTAGCTGAGCTTATGCCCATAGCCAGTACGAATAGGCAAACCATGCTCCAGTTCATGAAGAATCCCACGAACGGGTGCACGATTCGGCTAAGGAAGACGTATTCGCCTCCCGATCGGGGCATGGCGGACATGAAGTGAGCATATGTGAGGGTTATTGCTACTCCTGCGATTATCGATAGAATTGACGCTATCGTATAGTCAGTTCCGGGCAAGAGCCCTGCCATAACGGGCACCGTCCAAGAGACAGTTCCCATACCAATGCCCTGCGCCATGCTGTTCCATAGAACAGCATCCTTCAGACTCATCGTCCTAACCAGACCCGAGGCTGCTCGAATGAAGACCGGTTTATGTTCCGAAGCCATGCTCATTCCACTTATCTGCAACATCGAACGCTGTGAAAACGAAGCTAGGAAGTTGTGAGCCCCTATTTAATCTTGGGACCAATTATCAGCAGGAGATGGGATATTGTTCAAAAATATCGATCAAAGATAGGATATCACCCTAGTCAACACTTATAAGGAAAACTGGTTTACCTTGACGCACATGGTCTTCGATAAGAAGTTACTAAAGTCAATCCGTGCACAATTTCCGCTGGCTGGAAAAGACAGCGCAGGAAGGAAGAGGATTTTCTTCGACGCTGGCGCCGGAACTCAGGTCCTCTCTTCTTCTGTAAAGGCCTTGGCCAAAGTAAGCATTGAATCGGCCGCAAATACCGGTGCGAATTATCCTGAATCTGAGAGAAGCGATCAATTGGTTCTGGAAGGCAGAAGGGCCATAGCTGACCTGCTCAACGCAGAAGACCCAGCGACAATAGTTTCAGCGGAGTCCGCAACGGCGCTGTTCTTTAAGATTGCCTACGCCATAGGAAAAGAGACAACGAAAGAGCATAACGTGGTTTCAACATACATGGAACATCTGGGCAACGCTAGCCCCATGTTTGAAATGGAACGTAGAGGATGGGTCAAAGAAGCCCGCTGGGTCGGCTTGAATTCCGACACCACATTGAATATGGACGATCTGAGGAGTAAAATCGACGCGAACACAAGAATCGTCACTGTAACCAGCGCCGCGAATCTATTCGGAACTAAGCCACCGCTAAAAGAGATAGCAAGAATCGCGCATGATGTAGGAGCGTATTTCGTGGTTGATGCGGTTCACCATGCGCCACACGGACCTATCGATGTCCGCGATTTGGGGTGCGACTTCCTTGTACTTTCTATGTACAAGGTGTTTACTCCGAAGTACATCAGCTTCATGTACGGAAAGCCTGATCTCCTGCAGAAATTGAGAACGTACAGCGTTGAAAGAAACGTAACCAAGGTTCCGGACAAATGGGAACTTGGTTCACCGGATCCAGGAAAGTTCGCGGCAACGAAGGCTACGATCGACTATTTCGTATGGTTATCAAAGCAAGTGGCGCACGAGTACAAAGGGAAATACACCAATTATTCTGGTCGAGTGAGAGCATTGAAGGTCGCATTGGCTGCAATAGAAGACTATGAGAAGGAACTATCGAAGGCTGCTCTCGGCGGCTTTAACGATGTCCCTGGTCTCCCGGACATTTCAGGAGTAGAGTTCTTTGGAATCAGAGATCTCAACCGATTGGATGAACGAGATCCAACCCTTGCATTCAGAATACCAAACCACGATGACAAAGAAGTTGAGCAACGCTTCGTCAAGAAGCATGGAATCGATCTGCGCTACATATTCGATTCATGGAACATGGCGCACAACTTCTGGAATATTCCAACCATGGCCAGAGCGAGCATGGTTCATTACAATACCGTCGAAGAAGTACACGCATTCCTCAAAGCTGCGCAAGAAATAGCAAAGAAGTGAGCATCTAACCGACCGGGATTTCCAAATCGAAGTGATTTCAATGATTTTCAAGTTCGACAAGGTCCACCACTTCGGTGTAGTGGTAAGAGACCTTGAGAAATCTCTAAAGTCCTATTGGGAAGAATTTGGAATCGGGCCGTGGAACATATGGACTTATGCTCCACCACTTAACCGTGAAACTACCTTTCTTGGCAAGTCGGTAGAACACAAGTTTAGAATCGCAGAGACGGCAATTGGAAACGTGAACTTGGAGCTCATGATGCATCTAGAGGGCGACACACTCTACAAGCAATTCTTGGCTAGGCATGGTGAGGGGTTACAACACGTCGGCTATGCTACGAACGATATTGAATCAGCGTTGCAGAATTTCAAAAAGGCAGGGATAGGCGTCATACAGGGCGGCAAATTTGGCAAGGACTCATACTATTATCTCGATACTGAATCTAAATTTGGAATTGTCATGGAATTAATCACCACTTACTATGACATACCCCCCGAGCGGATCTATCCAAGTAAATAGCCATGTTGCCGAACCTGCAGCTTGACCCACAGTCCCACTAAATTCGACCTCGACGGCATTCCTTTTGGCTCCATGTAGCGTGGAAGTGACCTCGGAAAACGAGACCAGCGAACCTGTGTTCCACAAATCGTAATTAGCAAATTCATTGACAATGGGTTGAAACGGATAGTTCGAGGAAATTGAGAATCTCTGAGGGCGTTTACTTGGTCGGCAGTGGAGAGGTGAGGCTGTCACACCAGCTGGATTGCCACGTCTACCTTCTTGAAACCGATGATGAGTTGGCTGTGATCGATGCCGGCAGTGGGGTTGACACGGGTCAAATACTCTCCAATATTATTGGCGATGGTTTGGAGCCGAAGAAGATCAAGTATTTGTTTGTAACGCATTGCCACTCAGATCATGCTTGCGGTGCAGCCGAGATTCGGTCGAAAACACCGTGCGAAGTGATAGCTTCCTCTGAGGAAGCGCAGTACATTGAACACGGTTCAGAGACGGAACTTGGGTTAGACGTGTGTAAGAAGGCAAACTGGTACCCCAAAGACTTCGAATACAAGCATTGCAGGATAGATAGAACTGTAAATGATGGAGACGAATTGAGACTCGGAAAGCACAAGATAACTTGTGTTGTGTTTCCTGGACACAGTTATGGCGTTCTGTGCTTACTTTTCGAATCTGGGAATCGACGACTTTTCTTCTCATCCGACTCGATCTTTATAGGAGGTACCATTGGACTAGGTAACTGGCCCGGGTCTGACCTACAATCCTATAGAGCGAACATATCGAAATTGGGAAACTTGATGATCGACGAGTTGTACCCAGGACATATGCTTTGGACGCTAAAGGAAGGCCAGAAGCACGTTCGGAAAGCAATTGACAACCTGTCGTATGGTTGGGTCCCACCGATTGGAGGACACAACCACCCAGTATACTAATGAGGATCCGATGCGACCCCATGTGTGAATCGCTCGCGACACTACATCTACCTATGCGAATATTCTTCGGCGACATTGTCGCATCATGCGCGAAGAATCGTATCTCATCCTGGCCGGGGATCAACCACCCGACTCGAAACTTCTGAGACCGAGAGCTATGCTACCCTCTATGCCCACAAGAAGTTGTGGCGTTCTACAGAAGTCGCGCTACCCTATCTCCTTCGTTTACTGCCTCGAGTATCCTGGCGGGGTTGCTGCAGTCCCCTATTGCGTACGATTCAGAGCATGCATCCAGCAAAGATTTCACACGGGTGTTATCAGGTCTAAGCCCCACTGACATTATGACAGCGTCTGCCGGAAGTTCCGTATGTTCTCCGTCCTTTGAGACAAGGCTGACAGCGGAGTCTGTGATCGCTTCTACACTCGATTTGACGTGTACCTTCACGTTCCATTTGTCGAGAAGTTCCCGCAGTACAACTGTATTGTTCTTGACCGTGTTGACCAAGAGGATGTCGTCGAGGATCTCGACTACCGACACGTCCTTACCGTCTTGTGACAGATAGAGTGCTGTTTCACAGCCTACTTCTCCTCCTCCGATCACTACTACTTTCTTCCCTTTCACTAGATCCTTGTTTTTCAACGCGTCTATGGCAGTTATTACGTTCTCATTATCCCTGCCAGGTATGTTGAGTTTGATTGGCCGCGCGCCAATGGCAACCACCAATGCTGCTGGCTGTTTCTTTCTTATCAGTTCGGGAGTCACTGTTTGATTCAGTTCAAGACTAACATTACTGTCCCTGATTTCTCCGCGATAGTATTCAAGTAGGTCTCTAACGTCTTTCTTGAATGGAGGAGTCGTACCGGGGACAAGTAAACCGCCCACTTCGTCTTCTTTCTCATACAACGTAACGTTGTGACTTCTTCTAGAGGCTACTAGAGCGCATGTCATCCCTGATGGACCTGAACCTACGACCATGACATTCTTTGGGTGAGAGGCCCTCATTATCGGTTCTTGTTTCTCGCGTGCAAGATATGGATTGACAGTACATGCTATCGGCTCTTCAACTGCGACGACTTTGTGATGGCATATGTTGCACCTTATGCAGGGGCGTATTCTCCTTCCCTGCCTCGCCTTGTTAGGCCAGTCGGGGTCAGCTAGCAGGGCTCTACCGATGGCTACCATGTCCGCCTTGTTTTCGCGAATTATTCTATCAGCGTCCCCCGGGTCAATTATTCCGTCCGCACACACTATCGGAGTGTTCCCGATATTTCGTTTGAGGTTTTCCGACAACTCCACGAGAGTATTTCTTGGCGAGTACATAGGTGACATTGCAGGATACCTTGATCTTACGGCCACTGGGGGATAGAAGTCAGCTGTTTGAACATGTAAGTAGGCGACTCCTTCCTGCGACATTCTCTGGGCGATTTTGACCGCTTCCTCATGGTTTACTCCGTTTGGCAGGGATTCCCACGCGCTGAACTTGAATCCAACCGGAAACTTGTTGCCACATGTCTTCTTTGTCCTGCGTACTATTTCCGTTGGAACGCGCATCCGTCTTTCGAAGTCGCCACCGTACTCATCATTTCTTTTGTTGAAGTGTGGTGAAATGAATTGTCCGATCATGTATGAGTGAGCGCCATGTAACTCTACACCGTCAAAACCTGCTTCCTGACCCCTGTGAGCCGCAGCGTCAAAGTCGTCTATGATTTCTTCGATCTGGTCTTTACTATATGCCTTAGGACGCCGTTCATATCTTGGGCTGTCAATCGCTGAAGGAGCGTAGGTTTCTCCCGTGTCTCTGCCACCTAATCCCATGATTTGCAGGAATGCTACAGAACCATGCTTGTGGATAGCTTGTGCGTATTTCCTCATAGAAGGAATGAAGCGATCTTCATATGCCCCCAGCATGAGGACATTTTGATGTTTTGTTCCTTGGAATCCATCACTGATAATGAGTCCGACTCCGCCCTTCGATCTAGTTTCGAGATAATGAATCAAGGCATCCGGAACCAATTGGTCCGGATAGCTAGGGTGGATCCCCATAGGGGCCATCGCGATTCTATTCTTTATTTCAAGATCTCCGATTCTTATCGGACAAAAGAGGTCATTCAGGACCAATTGAAATCCAGTCGACTGGCGCCCAGCTTGTATTTAAGATGAAATAGCCTGTCTCTGCGCTGTCCTGTATCATCTCCCAAGTAGGACTTTGATGCTGTCCAATTTGGTTCTCCACATTCTGGACATTGTACAGATTTTACTAATCGACTAGTCTCAGCAAAAAAGCCTTCATACCATACATACTATAGAATTAAAAGTCTAACAAGTCGGCAAAGACGTTGGTATTTGTGCATGAACAAAACAGGGATACAGAACCACCTCATGTACATCAACGGCGAGTGGGTGCCTTCTTCTTCTGAAGAATGGGTTGACGTTCGCGACCCGTCTACGGGAAAAGTAATTGATAAGGTTCCTTCGGCTGCAGACGAGGATGTAGGCAAGGCAATAGACGCCGCTAAGGACGCGTTTAACAAAGGAACCTGGAGCAAAATCACCCCGGGCGACAGGGCGAGCGCGTTGCTAAAGATCGCGTCTATGCTGGAACAGGATATCGGCGATTTCGCTAGACTCGAGACGCTCAACAATGGCAAGTCAATCAGACAATCAACAACATATGACTTGCCATATTCCGTAGATAACATACGGTACATCGCTGGCGCGGCGCGCGTTTTGAATGGCGATGCGATGACGGAATATGTGTCGGAGGGCACAAGTGCCATTCGAAGAGAGCCAATCGGTGTAGTTGCAGTAATCACTCCATGGAACTATCCGTTAATGATGGCTGTCTGGAGGGTCTTCCCAGCATTGGCAACAGGTAATACTGTAGTGGTCAAGCCGGCAAGTTACACGCCGCTGACAACAATCGAGCTGGGCAAGCTTGTAGAGAAGGCCGGAGTTCCGAAAGGAGTTTTCAACATTGTTACGGGTTCGGGAGTAAAAGTCGGGGAGCAATTAGCACGTCACAAGGATGTTGGCATGATTGCTTTCACTGGCAGCACGGAGGTCGGCAGACGGCTGGCGGAACTAGCGTCAAGTACCGTCAAGAAGATCTCTCTAGAGCTCGGAGGCAAAGCTCCATTCATAGTATTGGAGGACGCGGATCTTGACGCTGCCACTGAAGGCGCAGTCGTCGGGGGCATAATAAACAATGGACAGGATTGCGCGAACTCGACAAGATATTACGTTCAGGGGTCAAGACTGGAAAAATTCCAAACACTGCTGGTTGAGAAGCTACGGAAGGTGCACGTAGGAGACCCAAGCAACATGGAAACGGACATGGGCCCACTAGTGTCCGAGAGCCAGCAAAAGCGCGTCAAGAAGTATGTGGATGACGGTATTGAGCAAGGAGGACGCCTACTCTTCGGTGGAAAGATTCCACAACTTCCCGGACACGAGAACGGTTACTTCCTGGAGCCCACTGCAATTTACACAGATAACCACAACTCCTCGATAGTTCAGGAAGAAATCTTTGGACCCGTCTTCTCTGTACTCAAAACATCGGACCTGAATGACGCTATCAAGAAGAGCAATGAAGTGATCTATGGGCTGGGGGCATCCGTCTGGACAAAGGATGTTACACAGGCTATGAGGGCGGCTCGCGACCTAAGGTTCGGCACAGTCTGGGTCAATGACCATATCCCAGTGCCCTCCGAAATGCCGTGGGCTGGCTACAAGCAGAGCGGATACGGAGTCTCACTGTCTCGATACAGCTTAGAGGAATGCACCTACATCAAGCACGTTTACTTCGACCTAACTGGCGCCGTCAGAAAATCTTGGTACCATCAAATATACGGCAAGAAATGACGGCAGCAGCAGTCTCTCTCACTTGCCCAATGATATTTCGCAAATCCGTACGGATCACAATTCCTTGAGAATGAAGACAGCCTGGTCTTCGTAATTGAATCTGAGCTTGATAGCTAGGTCAATTGCTGAATCACCTACGCTGCGCATGAACGAGACCGACCGAAGCTAGGCGAGGCGTTCCCCACGATTACCAGAAGCGAGACAGAAAAACGCGAATAATTCAGGAAAGATTGACTCTAGATTCGAAGTTACCTGGGGAGGACAACCATCTTCACATGCCCTTTCGGACTTTCGCGCTCCTTGAATCCTCCCTCAGCAATTTGTCAAGTCTAATTCTAGAGGTCACAATGGAGTTAACACCGATTTTTTCTTCGACACCAGCGCAAGTGCCACATGATAGTCTCCATCTGTCGTTCCGATCAAGTTCTTTTCGTAGAACACCAAGTGCGGAGAGGCTGACCGGGTTGCTGAAAATGCCTATTACGACAACGGTACCCCGTTTCTAGTCGCATTGAAGCACGTGTAGAATGATCCTTCCCCGCCCACGCATTCGAATGAAAAATCGGTTCCATTTGTCAATCGATCAATTACGTTCTTAACGTCAACTTCTTTTGGGTTGAGAGTCTCATCTGCTCCAAGAAGCCTTCATTTTTCTCGACTAAGAAACAACTTGCTTCACTGTCGCGATAATCCTTTGCTCATCAGGAATAACTGCCTTCTCTAGAATGGGAGCAAATGGGATTGGCACTGTGGGTGTCGAAACTCGCTTAATCGGAGCATCAAGAGAGTCAAAAGCTTCGTCCGCAACTATTGCTGAAACTTCCGCTGCAAAGCTGCATCTTTCGTAGTCTTCGTCAACAATAACCAATCTCGAAGTCTTCTTCACTGAATCTAAGATTGCCTTCCTATCCAATGGCACCAAGGTCCTAGGGTCCAGTACCTCGACATCTATTCCCTGGGCTTCAAGTTGCCTGGCAGCGTTCAAAGACTTCTGCACCATCATGGCCGTCGCAACAATCGTCACATCTGCACCTTTCCTCTTGACTTCAGCTTGGCCAAATGGGATATCGTACTCATTTTCAGGCACGGGCCCTTTCATGGGGTAAAGACCCTTGTGCTCAAAGAACATCACCGGATCATCACCTCTAATCGCAGTGATCAACAATCCCTTTGCATCATAGGGCGTTGATGGAACAACTATTTTCAGTCCAGGAACGTGCGCAAAAATCGAGTAAAGACACTGAGAATGTTGAGCTCCGAATGAGAAGCCCGCACCAATAGTTGTCCTGATAACTAGAGGCACTTTGCTCTGGCCACCGAACATGTACCGAAGTTTTGCTGCTTGATTGTAGATCTGGTCCATTGCGACACCGAAAAAGTCCACGAACATCAATTCGACAACAGGTTTCATTCCTGTTACGGCAGCGCCTACTCCTGCACCTATGAATGCCGCCTCGGAGATCGGCGTGTCCCTCACTCTCTCCGGTCCGAACTTCTTCACGAACTTCTCTGCGGGTGTAGCACCTAATGGTCCTCCCCCGTAGAAAATCCGCAAATCCTCTCCCATCAGAAATACTCTTGAATCACGCTCCATTTCCTGTGCCATGGCTTCTCCTACTGCTTCTTTGAACGTTATTTCTCGTGTTGATGACATACCATTCATCTCCTCAATATCCCGGAGTTACGAAGACGTCTTCGAGAGCTTCTTTGATTTCAGGCGATGGGCTTTCTTTAGCAAACTCTACAGCTGCGTCTATGAGTCCTACAACTTCTTTCTCTATGGCGTCTAACTCTTGTCGCGTCGCTGTCTTATCGGCGATTAGTTTTCGTCCAAACGTCGCAATGGGATCCTTCTGTTTCCATTCCTCTACTTCTTGCTTACTCCTGTAGAGATCCCAAGGATCGCCTACTTCATGCCCTTCATATCGATACGTTTTGCACTCCAAGAGTGTAGGTCCCTGACCTGCTCGCGCTCGTTTAACTGCTTGGTTTACTGCTTCGTAGACAGCAAGAACGTCCATGCCGTTTACGATGACGCCGGGAACGCCGTACGCGATCGCTCTGTCTGCGACGTTTTTCACACGCATTGCAGACGAGACGGGTGTCGATTCAGCATATTGATTGTTTTCGCAAACAAACACCACTGGCAGATCCCATATTGCTGCTAAGTTAACGGATTCATGAAAGGTGCCTTGATTCGTTGCACCATCACCAAAGAACACGACGGCCACTTGGTCAGTCTTCCTCATCTTAAACGACAGGGCGGCGCCAACAGCAGTTGGAATCCCGCCTCCAACTATTCCGGACGCACCGAGCATTCCCACACTCAGGTCCGCCAAGTGCAGCGATCCCCCCTTCCCTTTGCATATCCCAGTACGTTTGCCGAAAAACTCCGCCATCATTCGTTTTACGTCGGCGCCTTTGGCTATGCAATGTCCATGACAGCGATGAGTCGTGTTAATGGTGTCTATGTCTCGGAGATTGAAACAGACTCCTACTGAAACGCCCTCCTGCCCAATACTCAGATGTAAATCCCCGACAATAATCCCGCTTGTGAACAAGTCCCTTATCTTGCATTCAAAGGTCCGGATCGTGAACATCCGTCTATACATGCTAAGAAGTTCCATCTTAGTTGGCGACAAATTCTCTCGATGAGCCACACGACATCTCTACTTAAATGTGTCGGGTAAGAAGCTTGGTTGATCACCTTACGAAAACAACGCGTGTATTTTGGATTATTTACGTAGAAAGCCTCCGCATTTTGGCCATATCGAGCACGTTGCTAACTTCGATTTCCAGTAATTGCTCAAATCGTTTTTAGGGGTTGAACCGAGTGATTAATGAAAACCGTGAGGTGCCAACCTATGCACGAAGTAGTGATGCCACGGATGGATGTAACTATGCAGTCCGGCAAAATCGTACAATGGTTGAAAAAGAAGGACCAGGCTGTTTCGAAAGGAGAACCCATAGTCGTCGTTGAGGGTGAGAAGACAACCTTCGAGATTGAATCACCTGACTCGGGAGTTCTCCGAGATATACTTCGCGAAGAAGGATCTGAGGTTGCCGTAGGAGAGCCAATTGCCCTGGTCGGGACGCAAGGAGAGAAGATTCCTGATCGTCACGGTGCGAAACCAATGACCGATACCCAACCTACTGAGACGAAATCTTATGCTGTACAGAGTGTCACACAACGGTCCATCTCCCAAGAAATCATTGCATCCCCCGCCGCGAGATCACTGGCGCGCAAGCATGGGATAGACCTCGCACAGGTGAAAGGAACAGGAAGGAATGGGAGGATACAAGCCGCAGACGTGATGATGATAGTCGAAGGCCGCAGTACAGTTGGTGGCGGAGGAAGAAAGCCAAAGGTCAAAGAGGTTTTTCAATTGAAAGGAACAAGAAAGGCCGTCGCCGATCGCTTGTCATACAGTTTTCATACGGCCGTTCCAGTTCTGTTGACAGCGGAAGTGGATTTCGAAGTACTTGAAGAAGCACGCAAGAACAATGCTTCAGTCTCGGTAACCGCCTTTGTTGTCAAGGCTGTCGCGAAAGCATTGCGCGAGCACTTGATACTGAATTCCTCAATAGATAGGGATCAAGTCACCGTGTATGACGACATAAACGTCGCCTTGGCCATCAACACGACTGATGGATTAGTGGCTCCCGCAATTGAAGGAGCAGAAAAGAAAAATCTAGAGGAGGTAACAGAATCGATTACTAATCTGAAAAATACGGCATTCTCCGGCAAACTTACAGTTCATGAGTTGACAACTGGAACCTTCACTGTCACTAACCTCGGCGCAGAGGGAGTCGAACTCTTTGCACCAATAATCAACCCGCCTCAAACCGCCATACTCGCAATTGGACGGGCAATTAAGAAACCAGTCGTTGTGGGCGATTTAATCTGCATTAGGTCCCGGGCAGTCATATCCCTGATATTTGACCACCGAGTGACCGATGGTGTACCTGCTGCGCAATTCCTTGCCCACGTAAAAAGACTCCTTGAGAATCCACAATCCATGCTAGACTAGGTTAACCAATACCACGACTCCATCAGGCCACACGTAACTCTCCATGACTTTTGCGAATGAGAGTAGGAGACCTGACCAAATGGTTTTCTTGGAGCGAGACCTGCGAAGATATAGCCGTCGCAGAACTATCGCTTCTCAACTTGTCTCGAACGCAGCGACTTCGTTGCCACAGTGAGTGATCAACTCCAACGGGTTATGATGACCTTTCTGTCCGTGAAGAAGTCAACTGATTCCATCTGGCCATGCAGCACTCCGAAGAATGAGTCTCTCATTCCGCCGAACGGGAAGTAACCTACCGGCGCCGCCACTCCCACGTTTATTCCGATGTTGCCTGCCTGAACTCTTCGCCTGAACTCTCTCGCGTAACCTCCGTTGCTTGTGAAGATGCTCGCAGCATTGCCGAACTCGGTGTTTTTGTTTATGCGATCTATCGCTTCATCTAGGTTCGATACCTGCATAACGGCCGCGACGGGGCCGAATATTTCTTCTTTCGCAATTGTCATGTTGGGGGTCACGTCATCGAATACCGTGGCACCCAGGTAGAAACCGTTCTCGTATCCTGTCACTTGGTTTTTTCTTCCATCCAAAATGAGTTCAGCTCCTTCTGAATTCCCCTTGTCGATGTACTGCAGAACTCTCTCCTTGGATCTCCTGGATACCAAGGGGCCCATCTCCGCGGACTCATCCAGACCATATCCCATCCTAATGCGTTCAGCTCTATTCGCAAACTTCTCAACCAGACCCTTGTGAACTGCGCTTGTCACCATCAGATTCGCCCCAGCAAGACAACGTTGGCCGGTGTTTCCGAAGAAGGAAGACACGCAGGACTCAATCGTGTGTGGTAAATCGGCGTCTGGCATGACTACGATGGCGTTCTTTGCTCCAGCTTGAACGATTGCTCTCTTTCCATGTTCGCCAGCTAGCTTGTACACGGACCGACCCACAGGCGTGGACCCGACGAAAGTGACGCCTTTCACCAATGGATGCGATATTAGAGCCTCAGATGTCGCTCTGCTCCCCTGCACCAGATTGAGCACTCCAGCTGGCAACTTGACCTCTCGTTGAAGAAGCTCAGCCACGTAGGTCATGGGCAGCGGCGTGATCTCGCTGGGTTTCACAACCACAGTGCAACCCAAAGCGATAGCGTAAGGCGCAAACCAGAAGGGCACCATTAGGGGGAAATTGAATGGGCAGATTACGGCGAATACGCCCAGAGGTTCCTTCACAGTCTCCTCGTCGATTCCATCAGCAACCTGATCTAGTTTCTCGCCTTTCATTAGCGTGTATGCGGCCCCGATTGCTGCTTCAACGTTCTCGATCGTGCGTCGTACGTCGCCACGACTCTCGACTATAGTCTTACCATGGTTCTGAGTGTTGATCCTAGCGAATTCCTCCAGGTGCACTTCCAACAGCTGTTTGATTCGGAAGAGATACTGCACTCGCTCAGATACGGGAACATTCTTCCATTTCTCGAACGCATTTTGAGACGACTCCACAGCTTCGCTGACTTCTTCCTTCAATGCGAACGGTACACGCGAAATCGCCTCGCCAGTCGCCGGGTTCACTACTGGAAGGGATTCTTCAGAAGCTGATCTGACCCATTTGCCATCTATCAGCAGTTGTAGACTCTCAGGCCTGTACGCAACTTCGGATAGGACTCCCATTTGGAAAACCTCAGTTTGCGATCTCTTTGATAGCCTTGTCAATCGCCCCTAGTGCGAGGTCCAGCTGGTCCTGTGAAATGATCAAGGGTGGTTGAATTCTGAGTACATTGCCCAATGTGCCACCGTGTCCAACCAAGATGCCCTTTTCTCGGCAAAGATCCCTAATTCGGGCTGTCTCTTCTGCTGCGGGTTGCTTGCTCTCTCTGTTCTTTACGAGCTCGATTCCAATCATGAGTCCCTTTCCTCGCACGTCGCCAATCATGTCGTGTTTCTGCCTCAGTTCCTCGAGTCTTCGCGTTACGTATTCTCCACTCTTCGTGGCGCGTGCTGTTAGTTTCTCGTCTAAAATGAATTCGATGTTCGCTAATGCCGCTGCACAACAGACGGGGTTTCCACCAAAAGTAGAGAGGTGGTCTCCTGGTTCGAAAGAGTCTGCGATTTCAGCGCGGGCTATACATGCTCCGAGAGGTAATCCGTTGGCGATCCCTTTGGCCATACACATTATGTCCGGCGTCTGGTCGTAATGATTGATGCCGAACAGTTCACCGGTTCGTGCAAAACCAGTTTGTACTTCGTCATCAATGAAGAGGATGCCATACGCGTCAAGAATCTTCTTCGCTTCTCTGAAGTACTCTTTGGGTGGAGCAATTATGCCTCCCTCGCCCAACAACGGCTCCGCAATGAACGCGGCAACATCATTCGAGGTCGAATATCGAACGACATCGTCAATCATCTTCGCGCACTGAACGCCGCAGTTTGGATACTCGAGCCCCAGAGGACAGCGGTAGCAGTAGGGAGTAGGAGCAAACGCTATCGATCCCAAGTACGGTCCCATTGAAGCACTTCTTCGGCTAGCCTGTCCAGTTACGCTGAGTGTTCCGATGGTACGACCATGAAAGGATCGCATCAGCGCGATTATTTCGTGCTTCTGGGTGAACTTCCGGGCGAGCTTGAGTCCGGTTTCGATGGCTTCTGCGCCACTATTCGAGAAGAAGGTCTTCTGAAGTCCCTTAGGGCTCACCTGCGCTAGTTTCTTAGCCAATTGGGCTACTGGTTCAATGTAGTATACGTAAGCGCAAGCATGAACCAAGCGATCAAGTTGTTTCTTTGCAGCTTCAACAACTCGCGGATTACAGTGTCCGGTATTTACGACCGAGATCCCAGAAAAACAGTCAATATAGTGCTTTCCATCGGCGTCAATAATAGTCGCGCCGGTCGCGCTATCGATGACGACGGGCTCCACTTTCTTCACCGGACTTGTCATAACGTAGTTCCTGTACGCCTCGATGATCTCAGAGCCACGCATAGTAATCTGGTTGTTGTACAGTGGTCGAAAATATAGGGGTTTTCTTGGCATTTGTCCATTGGGTTTAGGACACGGGCGACAGCACCTAAACGGTTAAAGGGTGTGTTGCGTGAGGTGTCAACATGAATCAAGGAGCCAGGGAATTAGACCAGACAGATAGAAGCTTGCTAGGCACGTTACAACGAGACTGTAGAATACCACTCCAAGAAGTTGCCAAGAAACTAGGAGTGCCCAAATCAACTGTACACTACAGAATAAAGAAACTCGAGCAGGAGGGCGTAATCGAAGGATATCATGCAAGAGTCAACGCAGCTCAATTGGGCTACGATTATCTCGCCGTAGTGCTGGTGAGAGCCAAGTATGGACCGAAATATCATGAGAAGGTCGGTCGGAAACTGGCCAAGACTCCGGGCGTATGGGCAGTTTACTATGTCTTGGGAGAAATCGACTTCATAGTCCTGATAAGAGCCAGAGACCGAGATGACTACATGCAGAAATTGGAACAAATCAGCGGCATGACCGATATCGAGAGAACGAGCACCCAGGTGGTAGCCAAGGTAGTCAAAGAGGATCCGAGAGTGGAATTGCCACGAGTGACTACCGATTGAGCTGTACGAGACTTCGGTTCGGCACTGTTTGGGTTAACGAGCACATTCCTGCACCATCAGAAATACCTTGGGCAGGATGCAAGCAGAGCGGCCACGGGGCTTCGCTGTCACGATCAAGTCTCGAAGAGTTCACGCACGTAAAGCACGTGGACTTCGACCTCAAGGACGATGTAAGGAAGTCTTTGTACTACCAAGCATAGGGGAAGAAGTGATCTGCATCAAACGATGACTTAGCTTATTTCCCCTTGAAGTGTTCCACCGTTTCGGAAAGCCCCAGTAGGAAAGCTTCAACCTCACAGACTGTGTTGCAGTGCACTAGGCTTGCTCTGACTGCTTCGGACTTGCCATATGTCTTGAGCGCCCTTGAGTAGAAGTCCTCGCCTATTGCGACCACGCCATATTTGTCCCATAGGTATTGGACGATTTTCTTGGGCTCAACACTTGGGACAATAAAGCAGAAGGTGGGCGTACGCAAGTGCGTTTTTGCTACGTCTTTCAGACCGTAAATCTCTACATCCTTCAGAGCCGACATTCCTGAAGCTTTTTCGGTTCCTTCGAGCATGGTTTTGGATAGTTCCTGTTCGTACCGTTCTATCCATGACATGGCAGCTTTCAGTATGCGTGCTCTTCCGCTATATCCAGAGATCTTATCGGAAACGCGGGTTTGCACTTTTTCGCCTAGCCAGCTCAAGTAATCGATTACTGCGCTAATGGAGGCGAATAGGCTTTGGTCGCGTGTTCCCATCTCCCATTTCCATGGGGGGTAATTTGGAGACGGATCTACTTTGTATGGTCTTAACCTCTCAAGTAGATCCTTGCGGCCATACATGAAACTGCCGCGTCGGCTGAACAGTTTGTATGCTGAGAAGACTAGAAAGTCGCATTGCATCTTCTGCAAATCGACTGGAACATGGGGTACCATGTGAACTGCGTCCAGAACAGTGTATGCATCGACTTGCTTTGCCAATTCGAAAATTCCCGCCACAGGTGTCTTCGAACCCATTGCATTCGATACGCCTGAAATCGCCACTACACGTGTTTTGCTGTCAAGTAGACTTGCGAGATGGGCGACATCCAGTTGCCCGTCTTCAGGATTGAACTTCGCGAATCGAACCTCCTTGATGGTTCCCCTTCGTTGCAGCTCTAACCATGGAGAGAGGTTGGCGTAATGCTCATATTCCGTAGTGACAACGTTTTCCTCTCCCGACATCTCCTTCGACAGCGCATAGCTAAGAGAGAACAGGAGGCTCGTAGCGGACTCGCCTGAGACTATGCAATCCTCGGAGGGAGCATTCAGAAAATCTCGCACCGCTTTTCTCCCTTCGCCTATTGTCTCTTCGTTCATCTTGGACTCCCATGACTCGTCTCCAATATTGGGAAAGAAATCCTGTCGCGCCTTCGACTCAGCCTCGATCGCTCGTCGAAGAACGAAAGAGCCACCAGCGTTTTGGAGGAAGATTCGTCGACGACCATTCGCGTCGGAGTCTATTCTCGAGAACTCTTTTCGAATCGCGTCAATGAGTTCGTTGTCGATCTCTTGACCGGACATAAGAGGGGCGGCTTGCCGATCTCCTGCTAGGGAGGGAGAAGTTTCAGTCTTCATTTTGCGTCCTAGCGCGTAGCGGAGGGTCACGTAGTTTAGCTTTCTGATCAGGTAGTGAGCATGAAAACAGTCCGCTCGAGTGCACGGAGAGTCTGGGGGAAAGGAGACCGTTTAACGCGACATCTTGGCGTTCCACGCTTTGCTGGTGACTTCTTTGTCGTAGCGTTCGTGTTCTTCGATGATCTTACTGATTCTGCCGTCTTCTGAGGCTTTGACTATGTCATCAAAGTCTGTTACGTCAATTATGCTCGGTTCACCGATGTGGTACCATATGCGTTCTGATTCTCTCGGCTGCGAGTAGTGGCTGCCGTTCCAGTGTTCGTCGTACCAGCGAATGTGATCCCAGAGCCGAGTCGTAAGATTGCCGAGTTCGATTAGTTCGCCCTTTTCGCTGTCGTAGGGGCATTGGAAGGAGTTGATGACGCTGCATGTGCGATTCTGTGCTCCGTCATCGCCGTCGTTATAGAGGCGCCATTCAACGTCTAGCATCGCATCCTCTCTTCGATGGTGGGATGTTCTCGGTTCTCCGCATTCCTCGTAGAATTTCTGTTTTGCTTCTTCTCCGCCGTTCTCTTGCCAGTACTTCGCTATGCGTTCAATCTCCTTCTTGCGATTCTGCGCCTGATATATGAGGCAATGGTAGCACAGCAACTTGCCTAGTTCCGCGTCTTTGAGTTTCTCTAGAAGCGCAACGTAATCCCGCTGCCATTCCTCGGGGATTGACCCGCTCCAGATTGCGATGAGGTGGTATTTGTCAGGTAACTTTGTCCAGTCGCCGTACTTCCAATCCCGAACGCGGACGACTTTCCGGCCGTGGAACCGGCAAATGCGGGGTGCCTTCTTAATCGTCCGTTGAAGTTTCTGTATCTCCGTCTTGATCGTTCCCTTGCTCATCTTCACTCAACTGCGCAGTTGCAAGTTCCTTTAGCTGGTTGATCTGCTGCTTCAGGGCCTCGATCTCCACATCCCTCAAAACTGAGTTCAAAGCCTGACCGGCGGCGATTACGATCCTCGACCAGCGGATTCGATAGGAGGCTGAGGTTTTGCTGTTGCCGACGCGTTCCATGGCAATCTCCAACACCTGTCGAAGTTGCTCAAGCAACCAATCCCTGCTTGGCTGAGCTGCGACCAGTTCGCCACTAGTCGCTTGTCCGTTCGATTTCACAGCTGGTAGGCTCACGGGCGCTCACTCTTCTTGCTGGTTGTTGGCTTGCCGGTTTCTGAGTCGTCGAGTCGCCGGAGCATTGAGTCGCAGATTCGGACGACCGTGGACTTCGCGTCAAGTTCACTTGGCGACCAACCCTGAACTCTTCTTGAATCCTCCTCGCCGCCCTCCTTACCGCTTTTCGAAGCCCGTTTGAACATTCGATTAACCATAGCAACTGAGCGGTGAGAGGAACTGGGATTTCAATGGCGAGATGAGTGAAAGTGCTGGGCGTGGGGGTTTCGGTAACAGCTAGCGATTATCTGCATTTGAGAAAAAAAATTCTACGAACAAACCCGAAATAGCCCTGAATCGGCGGACAAGAACCGAAATGAAACATGTCGCAACCTTCACACCCCGGTTTTCTCCCCTCATTTACCCATGTAGCGCACAATCTAATCCGGGCGAGAAAACCGCGCAGCCCATGGTGCCCATAATTCTTCAGACGAGTAACTAACCGTGTTGCGTTAAGAAAAAGGGAAGGAGAGATTCTAGAAGCCCGATTGTGCGTGCACTTTATTCTGGGAGGATCTCTTTGTACGCTAGATCCACGTCGATGCCCTGTCTCTTTCTGTATGCCCTTGCGATAAAGAACAGTATGAAGCCCGATGCTAAGATGCCGACTATCATGTAGAGCGAGTAGGTACTGTTAGCTAACAGCACGTCCTGGGTGTAGAACATGTATCCTAGGAATAGGCATGCGAGAAATGTCAGTAGGCCTAGAATGCTGAGAACCGGAATGCCGCCGACTCTCCACTTGACTGAGGAGGCTTCGAACAATTGCTTGCGTCTGTACGGGAACGCGATTGCTGCTAGGCCAACGAAGGCGGCGATTATGCTCAGAGCGAAGATGCTGGAGACCAGAGTCAACCATGGGCTTGTTGCCAGCAGGACTAGGAAGATGAGTGAAATGACGAATACAACTAGAATATTGAAAACTGGAACATGGCGTTTCGGGTCAACATCCGCGAACTTCTTAGGCATGATCCGATCGAAACCCCATGCAAGCATTGTTCTGCTGTTCAACATTATGTTCTGTGGGACGAACCAGACACCCCAGATAATGTAAGCGATGCTTATGATGAGAAACACGATGGGGTTGGGGTTCATTATGCCAACGAAGGCAGGTAGGTATGGCTGCATGGGCAGTGGACTGGCGCCGTTCCACCAGAGATATCCGATTGCCTGGTAGAATTCGCTGCCGACCGCGGATGAGTAGGTCCACGCTAGTAGCGCGGAGAAGACTCCTAGGAAGAGTGTGGCTATTGGTCCACCGTATATCTGAGATTTCTTGATATCCTTGATCTCGCCGGCCATGAAGGTTGATCCCATGCAGTATGGCATGTAGGTGTAGAAGAGCGGAATCAATAGTAGGAGGGGCATTATGCTGAACGTTGGGTTAAGGTCCGCTCCGGCTTGTTTCGCTTGGTTTATGACCGCACCATACGTGTCCGGGGTATTCGTGTAACCCGCAAGCGCAATGTTGAGGTTGTGAGCGAAGGTCGATGACGATGTGGTGCCCATGACCGCGATAATGACAATCATCCCGATCAGTGTTAGTGCGAACGCGATCTTCTGGAGATTGAAATAGAGTTTGGTTCCCAAGATGACGAGCACTGTGAATACAACAAGTGTGATGGCAGCTATCGCTGTGGTCCATTCGGTTGTGCCCATTGCTACGCCAAGGTCGAGGAGCGCCTTGTTGCCTGTGAGTGCTCCCCAAGTGGTGACTATTGGTGCGAGTCCGTACCAAGTCAGGGCGAAGCTACCCCACGCAGCCCAGAACGAGAGCCAGATAACCCAGCTCCAGCTTACCATGAATCCTAGGGAGGGGTGGAGTCCGCGGCTTACGTAATTGTAGTCTCCTCCAGATCTCGGCATGATTATTGAGAAGAGCGCGTAGGTGAGCACTTGTGGTAGGACAAAGACGGCGGTAACGAGTGCACCCAGGCCCATATCGACGCCCGGTGATGTTATCGGTGCCCACAGGAACACGTATGCCAGCACGAATCCGAATGCTGTCCAGAAAATGTTGAATGCGAAAACCGAGAAGGGCGTTGCAGTGCGTACAAGTCCGCTTGCCTTCCTTGCGAATGCTGTTCCCTTTGATTCTGACATTGCTTGAAATCTCCTTGGCCGAGAGTTGAGGGCGGTCAGGTTATATGATTTGGGGCAAGGAATTCTTACAATATGTTCGAAATGTCAGTAGGCTCCCGTTGGACTTGAAACGTCACGATACCATTTTGCTTTCGGTCCGACGCGTGCTCTCAGTTTCCAGGCTAAGGATTTTGGGTATGTCTCAATCTCGGCCTGGAGTGACTTGATATTCTTTGAGATGCGTTCTTTGTCAGATGTTTCTATCGCTGTCATCTGCGCGACGGCTTGAGAGATCTTCATGAGATTTGTCGTAACGGTATAGTAGAAGCCCCAATCATCGGCCAGAAGCTTCGCGACGTAGACCTTGTCTATGGTTTCGCCGCTGGCAGAACCAATATTGTGATCGGAAAGAAGCATCGCCACGTCGATGATGTCCTTCGATTCTATGTTTACTATCTGGAGCTTCTCTAGCAACAACTCCTCTAGTGGAACTGTTGGGTACTCCCGTTCAAGTCTTCCAGAGAAATTGATGGTGTGGCACATCTCCAACTTGTCAAGGAAAATGTCGGCTTTCATTGATGTCCGTGTGTCGAAGAAGAAGTAGCGATCTTCATGAATTAGCATCTTCTGATCGAGCTCATAACCCAGCTCCGACATCAGATTGCAGATCTCTGATCCCTGCCTCTTGTAACCAACAAGGTCGATGTCTGATATCTCCCGTCCAGTCGCTGCGTGAATCCCTAGATGTCCCTGACAATGAATCCTGAATGCTACGGCTCCAAGAACTCTCAGGGTAACATCTTGGCCTTTCGCCGCGTCGACTATGCGTTTGACTTCTTGTACAACATGAGCGCTGGGTAGCATTGAAGACACGGAAGCCAATCCACTAGGGCTACATTTTCCCTAATGGCGAAGGTGATTTATTTAAAACCGAACCATGAAGTCCGTTGTTGGGTGTCTTGAGTGGCTGGCGTTCGCATCTTCTTCGCAACGGATATTCATGGATCTGAAAGTTGCTTCAAGAAATTCATCTACGCCGCAAAGGTGTACAAGTGCAATACTGTCATAATGGGTGGCGATATCACGGGTAAGAAGATCATACCTTGCATCAAACAACTCGACGGATCACATTCTGTGGATTGGCTCGGACAACATCTCGCCATCCGATCTCGTGAGGAACTTGAACATCTGAAGGACAGCATTCGATCTGTCGGCTCATATCCATGCGAAATGACTGAAGATGAAAGAGCGGCTCTGGCGTCGGACCAATCGAAATCGGATGCATTGTTCGAAAAGATTATGCGGGAATCTGTTGCCAGCTGGGTACAGTACGCAGAAGAGAAGCTCAAGGGAACAGATGTTCGCTGTTTCATCCAACCGGGCAATGACGACACGTTCCAAATCGACGAGGCCCTGTCAGTGTCCGAACGGGTTGTGAATCCGGAGGGGAAGTTGATCGAATTGGAGGGTGGTTTCGAAATGATCAGCACCGGTTTTTCCAATCAGACGCCTTGGAGTTGCCCGAGGGATATTACAGAGGAAGAACTCGGGAATCGGATCGAGAAAATGGTTGGTGAAATTCACAATCCAAGCCGTAGTGTGTTCAACCTCCATTGCCCTCCTTATGATTCGGAACTTGATACAGCACCGCAGCTGGACGGCCAGCTGAATGTGGTTATCAAGCAGGGGCAGATGCAGACGGCTCCCGTTGGAAGCAAGGCTGTGCGGGCAGCGATCGAAGCACATTGTCCATTGCTGGGTCTTCACGGGCACATACATGAGTCACGAGGTGTCTTCACAATCGGCAGAACGACATGCATCAATCCCGGAAGCGAGTACACTGAAGGGATCCTGCGCGGAGTCATCGTCACCCTAGACGATACAAAAGTGAAATCGTACCAGTTCACAAGTGGCTAGGTGCGCGAACCGGATTAATCATCAGCTGAGGCCCAGTCGTTCGGGTTGAGATCAGCAATCGGCTTCGCACTGAATTCGCTCCGTTGTGAATAATTGAAGTCGCTCGTATATGCGATATGTTAGAAGCGAATTCAATTTTGGGAGGTTGTGATGTTCACCGTGCATGGCCTCGAATTACGCCCGAGTATGAATCCAATTTTCAGCCCGGCACCTTGAGCGATTGGGGGCAGCGCGCTAAACACGTCGACCGAAGTCTTCGTGCGTACACGCCTGCTCCATCAAACCCATCTTCTATGGGAGCCCTCGTCTAACCCTAACGCTCCTTGCGGAGCTTCGTGGGTTAGAATGGCTGCCTATTTTCGGGAGAGGCTTCGGGCTTAGATGCTTTCAGCCCTTATCCTCGACAGCGTGGCTGCCCGGCGGTGCTCTGTCGAACAACCGGTAAACTAGAGGCTGCGATACCCCGTTCCTCTCGTACTAGGGGCGCCTTCCCCTCAGGCAACCAGCACTTCCAGCAGGTAGAGGCCGACCTGTCTCGCGACGGTCTAAACCCATCTCGCATTCCCCTTTGATCGGCGAACAGCCGCGCCCTTGGACCCTGCTGCGGGCCCAGGATGGGAAGGGACGACGGCGGAGAACCAATCCTCCTCGTCGATGGGGACTCTCAGAGGAGACGAGCCAATTACTCCCGGGGTAATTTTTCTGTCACATCCAGCCCCCAACAATGGGGACATGAATGATCGCTAGACCCGGCTTTCGCCTCTGGATGCCTTGCTGATGAGCATCCAGTCAGCCCGGCTTTTGGTCTTGCCCTCTACTCCGGGTTTCTGTCCCGGATGAGCCGAGCTTTGGGCCCCCTTGATATTTTTTCAAGGGGGTGCCGCCCCAGCCGAACTGCCTACCAGCCGTTGTCCTGTACACTTAGGTACAGTTAGAGATGCGACCGCAGATAGGTGGTGTTACATTGTTGCCTCCACCAGCCCCGAAGAGCTGGCTTCGAAGGCTCCCACCTACGCTCTGTACCCGCAATCACATCCCAGCGACAGGCTGCAGTAAAACTCCACGGGGACTTCTCGCCCCGCTGGAAGACCTTGGACTGTTCGTCCAGGTTGTGGGTTCACCGGGCCCTAGGCGGGGACAGCGGGGAAGTCGTTAATCCATTCATGCACGTCGGAACTTACCCGACAAGGCATTTGGCTACCTTAAGAGAGTCAGAGTTACTCCCGGCGTTTAGCGGCCCTTAGCTCGGTTGAACCCGAATTTTAGGTACCGCCACTGGCCAGGACTCAGGGACCGTTCACACCTTTTCAGGCTGGCGGTTCCCTATGTTTTTATTAAACAGTCGCCTCCCCCTAGTCACTGCGACCTAGCGTTCCAGCTTGCGCCAAAACGTCAGGCACCCCTTTTTCCGAAGTTACGGGGCTAATTTGCCGAGTTCCCTCGCCTAAGTTCAACCCGATACGTCTAAGGCTTCTCACCTAGGGGCACCTGTGTCGGATCTGGGTACGGACACGGAGGATCCATTCCGCGCTCCTTTTCATTGGCTCGAGGAATCACCTGAACCACCCTAAAACGGGCGGCTATTCCCCGCTTAGACCGGTTCTCACCATTATGGTACTCCCCGGGCTTCACGGGTTAAATGGGGCGACGGCCCCACTCGACCTATCCCCAAGCGTCAGATCGCGGACTTGCGTTGCCGCGCGTACCTCCGTGGTACCGGAATTTTAACCGGTTTCCCTTTCGGCTTATCCGGTTAAGGGTTGCCTTAGGACCGACTTACCCCCGGCTGACGACGCATTGCCGGGGAACCCTTGCCCCTTCGACGGAGGGGATTCTCACCCCTCTATGGCTGTTACTACCGCCGGGATCTACACTTGTGATCGGTCCACTGGATCTTAGGACCCAGCTTCCACCCAACCATAACGCCCGCCTACCGACACGATTGTTCATCGTGTCCTAGGGTAACGGTACCTGGCTTAGCCCCGTTTATTTTCAGCGCCCCCAACCTCGGCTGGTCAGCTGTTACGCACTGCTTGGAGGATGGCTGCTTCTAAGCCTACCTTCCAGCTGTCTGTGGTTGAGGACCGCTTTCTATTTCTACACTTAGCCAGGATTTTGGGACCTTAACCCTAGTCTGGGTTGTTCCCCTCGCGACATAGGACCTTACGCCCTACATCCGTTTCCAGCTTTCTACGGCGCCAGCGGATTCGGAGTTTGAATAAAAAGTGGACCCTTTCGAGTCCTTGTTTTTCAATCAGTTCTCTACCCCGCTGGCAACCTCCAGCCAGACTATCCTTAGAGATATTTCGGCGGGAACTAGCTATCACCGAGTTAGATTGGCCTTTTACCCCTAGCCCCAGGTCAACGGAGAGAGTTGCACGTCATCACCCATTCGGGCCTCCACCGGGCTTTCGCCCGGCTTCACCCTGCCCAAGGTTAGATCACTCGGTTTCTAGTTTCATCCCCGTGATTTCGGACCCTTTCAGATCCCGTTCCTCGCGTCTTGCGACGTTGCGAACTGGTCGGTTTCCCTACGGCTCCGAGCTTTCAACTCTTAGCCTCACCACGAAAATGAACTCCCCGGCCCGTGGTACAAAACGGAAAGCACAACCCTAGTCCCCCCTCTTGCGTACAGCCGCGTTGCCGCGGTTTCCTTCGGAGGGGATCTATCCTTTCGGGCTGTGCACAACTGTGACCACCTGATTTCAGGCGCTTTTCGCCCCCCTTCCGGGGTACTTTTCAGCTTTCCCTCACGGTACTAGTGCGCTATCGGTCTTGGGACATGTTTAGCCTTGGGAGTTGCTTCCTCCCAACTTTCTACGCCCAATCCGGGGCGTAGTACTCAGGGACTCCAACCCAAACCCTTCTCGATTACATTTACGGGACTTTCACCCTCTACGGTGGGCCGTTCCAGGCCACTTCAACTTCTCGAGCGAGGGCGCAGTCGGGCCCTATAACCCCACATTCCCGCATAGTTTCCCATGCAGGTTCAGTTTGGGCTTCTCCCTCTTCGCTCGCTGCTACTAAGGGAATACCATTTGGTTTCTCTTCCTCTTCCTACTTGGATGCTTCCGTTCGGAAGGTTCCCGATCCATATCGGATCGCCGCAGGTATCATCCGCGGCGGGAAGTCCCATTAGGGCATCTCCGGATCGAAGCTTGCATGCGGCTACCCGGAGCATATCGCAGCTTGCCACGCCCTTCGTCAGTGCCCAAGCCTAGCCATCCTTCAGGTGGCTTATCATGCCGAACTTACTTTGGAACCCACACTCGTCTAACGTTCGAGGCCTATGCACGGTGTTCATCGTGATCATTCGTTTCGGACGGAACGATCACTATACCCTTCGCCTCTGAGCCTTGAGCTCAGAAGCTGCATCTGTTACGTTTAGGCTCGCAGTCAACATTCCTTTGCCTTCCAGTCCGCTCGAGTTGATTTACTAAGGAGGTGATCCGGCCGCAGGTTCCCCTACGGCCACCTTGTTACGACTTCTCCCTCCTTGTCTAACCTAGGCTCGACATGACCAATGAGGCCACGCCTCACCAGAGCCAGACTCGGATGGAGCGACGGGCGGTGTGTGCAAGGAGCAGGGACGTATTCACCGCGCGATGATGACACGCGGTTACTAGGGATTCCATGTTCACGAGGGCGGGTTGCAGCCCTCGATCCCAACTGAGGATGGGTTTGAAGATTGCCTTCCCCTTTCGGGGTCGGAACCCATTGTCCCATCCATTGCAGCTCGCGTGTGGCCCAAGGGATTTGGGGCATACTGACCTGCCGTGGCCCGTTCCTTCCTCCCTCTTAGCGAGGGCAGTCCCTTTAGTGTGCCCGGAATCCCGAAGGAAACCGGTGGCAACTAGAGGCGCGGGTCTCGTTCGTTGTCTCACTTAAGAGAACACCTCACGGCACGAACTGGCGACGGCCATGCACCTCCTCTCAGCTAGTCCGGTAAGACCTTTAATCTGACCTTCATCCAACTGTCGCCCTTGGTAAGGTTCCCGGAGTTGACTCCAATTAAACCGCAAGCTTCACCCCTTGTGGTGCTCCCCCGCCAATTCCTTTAAGTCAACTGTCCTAAGAAGCCCGAGAATTCTCTCAGCCTCTTTAGAAATTCAGCCTTTCGACCGTACTTCCCAGGTGGCAGGCTTAATGGCTTCCCTGCGGCACTGGGACAGCTCGTGGCCGTCCCAACACCTAGCCTGCATCGTTTACAGCTGGGACTACCGGGGTATCTAATCCCGTTCGCTCCCCCAGCTTTCGTCCCTCACCGTCGGGCGCGCTTTAGTCGGCCGCCTTCGCCACTGGTGGTCCTCCCGGGATTATAGGATTTCGCCCCTACCCCGGGACTACCGCCGACCTCCCTCGCCCCCAAGCCGAAGAGTATTCCCCGCAGCCCAACGATTGGATCGCCAGATTTAACGGGGGACTTTTCCGGCCGGCTACGGACGCTTTAGACCCAATAATCGTCCCAACCACTCGGGGAGCTGGTATTACCGCGGCGGCTGACACCAGACTTGCCCTCCCCTTATTCACCTGGCTAGTTAAACCGGGCAAAAGCCATCCTCAGCGGACGGCACTCGGGGTGACCCCGTCACGCTTTCGCGCATTGCGGAGTTTTCGCGCCTGCTGCGCCCCGTAGGGCCTGGGCCCTTATCTCAGTGCCCATCTCCGGGCTACCGCTCTCACGGCCCGTACCGGTTATAGGCCTGGTGAGCCGTTACCTCACCAGCGACCTGATCGGACGCGGCCCTATCCTCAAGCGAAACTAGCAAGCATGCCACTAGTTCCTTTTCGGTGAGGGATCATTCCAGATCTCCCCACCTATCGGACATTAGCCTCAGTTTCCCGAGGTTGTTCCCGTCCTAAGGGTAAGTTAGCCACGTGTTACTGAGCCGTGCGCTGCGTCCTCACCGTGGCTAGAGAACGCACAACTCGCATGGCTTAGTCCCACCCCGATAGCAGTTGGGTCCGCCAGGATCAAGCGGAGTTGGCAAGCTGAGTTTAGCCGGGACGATTTGGTTTCCGGCCTTTAAAGGAAATTGAACGGACTGGAATTTGGCAGAATGACTGCAAGCCTATCTTGGACCCAAACTTGTCATGGATGCCGTGAGGACGACCCCAAGTTTGTTTAGGCCTTCATTACTGTTCCCGCAATTGGAGGTCAACATTTCATCCTAGGGCATTAGCCCTACTTCGTCAAGTTGACGCCGCCGCCGGGTAATCGCGGGAAGTCAACCCGTCGGAAAGACGAATTGACAAACTAACTGTAGGCCTTCGGCGCAGATATAAGCATACCGATGTCAAAGAAACGAGATTACGTTCGAATCCACTAAATCGAAAGCTCAAGAACCAATGATAACGGTTCTCAAGATTAAAGCAAGAAACGTGACCATCGATTGATTAAGACTCAAGTCGATCTCATCATCAAGAACGCGAAACAAGTCATCACAGCACGAGGACACAGCGAGAAAACAGCAACCGGATCTGAAATGGAAGAGCTAGGCATTATCGAAGACGCTGCTATCGCGATCAAAGACCAAAAGATCGTATCCGTTGGCAGATCCAGCGTCGTAATGAACCAGTATTCAGCAACCGAGGAATTGGACGTCACCGGCAAAGTCGCGACCCCGGGCTTCGTGGACCCACACACGCACTTCGTCTTTGCCGGCTCTCGCGAAAACGAGCTCGAACTGAAAATCAAAGGAGCCAGCTACATGGAGATCTTGCAGAAAGGGGGTGGAATACTCAGGACCGTGCGCGATACCCGCGCAGCCACTAGAGATGAATTACTCCGCGCCTGCAAGGAGCGAGGCAACAATCTGATCTTGCATGGAACAACAACAATCGAAGCAAAGAGCGGTTACGGATTGACGTTAAACGATGAGGTCAAGATGCTCGAAGTCATCCGCGAACTGAACAGCATTGGCCCACTCACACTGGTTCCAACATTTCTTGGAGCTCACGCCGTTCCTCCGGAATTCGCACACAAGGTACCTGACTACGTGTCTCTGATTTGTGACGAATGGATTCCTGAAATAGCAACAAGAAAGCTCGCGGTCTTTTGCGACGTCTTCTGCGAGAAAGGTGTCTTCGAGATTCAAGAGTCCAGGAGAATTCTCGAATCGGGAAAGCAATCAGGACTTCGACCGAAAATCCACGCCGATGAACTTTACCCGCTGGGGGGAGCTGAACTCGCTGCTGAAATGGACGCGATTTCCGCAGATCATTTACTTTACGCGTCAAGGGCCGGCCTGTTGGAAATGAGAGAGGTGGGAGTCATCGCAGTCCTTTTGCCGGCCGCGCCACTTACTCTCATGATGGACAAGTATGCTGATGCACGTAGCATGATCTCTGAGAAGGTTCCAGTTGCGATCGGCAGTGACCTTAGTCCCAGTTGTTGGCTTGACAATCAGCAATTGATAATCGCGCTCGCATGCTACAAGCTTAAGATGACACCGGCCGAAGCAATTATGGCTTCTACGATCAACGCGGCTCATGCGATCGGAAAGGCAGCTGAGATTGGCAGCATCGAAACGGGCAAGAAGGCGGACATAGTCATTCTTGATGCCGAAGACTATCGATTTCTCGGTTACCGACTAGGCTCAAACATGGTCCAAACAGTCGTCAAGAACGGGAGAGTAGTCGTCCGTGACGGACGATTTGCATAGTAAGTGCCGAAAGTTAAAATCGCCTTCCAAAAGAGTACTATCTGATCAGTTTTGTTGAAGTTCAAACCCTCTGCCGCCGCAGTCGCAGGAAAGAAGCTCCACTGTAAGAACTGGCAGATTGAAGGAGCTTACAGGATGCTTCACAGCGTCCTAGATCCTGAGGTTGCAAAGGATCCGGACAACTTGATCATATACGGCGGAACGGGTAAGGCCGCAAGGTCCTGGGAGTGCTTCGAGAAGATAACCCAGACTCTACAGGAACTGAACCCAAATGAGACACTACTAATTCAGAGCGGGAAACCCGTGGCGGTCTTCGAGACGCATGAATGGGCACCGCGGGTGCTCATCTCGAATGCGATGCTTGTCCCGAAATGGGCTACTTGGGATTACTTCTACGAACTGGAGCAGAAGGGTCTGATTATGTACGGGCAGATGACTGCTGGATCATGGGCGTATATTGGAACACAGGGAATCCTTCAAGGAACATACGAGACCCTCTCCGCAGTCGCAAGGAAGCATTTCGATGGCTCACTGAAAGGACGACTTGTGTTGACCGCTGGACTCGGAGAGATGGGCGGCGCGCAACCTCTTGCAATAACCATGAATGAAGGTGTTGCATTGGTTGTTGAGGTTAACAAAGCCGCAATTGATCGAAGGCTCAAACACCGTTACCTACAAAAGTGGACCGATGATTTAGATGAAGCCATCCAAATGATTAGAGCCGCCAAAGAATCCAAAGAGACGCTAAGCGTTGGGTTACTTGGAAATGCTGCGGAAACCCATCCGGAACTAGTGAAGCGGACCATCATTCCCGATATTGTGACAGATCAGACATCAGCTCATGACCCGTTGCGAGGATACTATCCCGCTGGACTCAGCAAGGATGACGCAGACAAACTGAGAGAGAATGACCCGCAAGAGTATCTGCGTCGAGCGAAACAGAGCATGCATGTGCACGTGAAGGCCATGGTGGAAATGATGCATCGAGGATCTATCACATTCGAGTATGGGAACAACATAAGACAACAAGCCTACGATGACGGTTTCAAGGAGGCATTCGAATTCTCCGGATTTGTGCCCGAGTACATACGTCCAATGTTCTGTGAAGGCCGAGGCCCATTCCGGTGGACATCGTTGGTCGGTGAACCTGACGATATTTCCAAGATCGACGAAATGATTGTGAAGGAGTTTGGTTACAACAAGGAACTTGTGCGCTGGATAGAGAAAGCACGGAACGAAGTGAAGTTTCAGGGCTTGCCCGCTAGAGTGTGTTGGCTGGGCTACGGAGAAAGGGCCAGATTCGGCAAGATCGTAAACGAGATGGTGGCCTCCGGAAAGCTCTCAGGCCCGATCTGGGTTGGCAGAGACCACCTGGACAGTGGAAGTGTGGCTTCGCCGAGAAGGGAAACTGAGAACATGAAAGACGGATCTGACGCAGTAGCAGACTGGCCGATCCTCAACGCGCTGCTCAACGCCGTCGCCGGTGCAACCTGGGTTTCAGTGCATCATGGAGGCGGAGTTGGAATAGGGTACAGCATCCACGCAGGCATGTGCCTCGTCCTAGATGGAACCAAGGAAATTGAGAAACGCGCGGCACGAGTGCTTACGACTGATCCGGGTCTGGGAGTCGTTAGACATGCAGACGCAGGATATGAAACAGCAATTAAGGTTGCGAAAGAGAAAGGCATCAAGATGCCTATGCTTAAGTGAAACCATAATCGAGCCCCGAAAACAATTAGAGCCGATCGCTAATTCGTGTACGTATAGCTGATACTGTAATCTGCAGGATGGCCCGAACGCGAGAAGATCAGGCCTAGAGCCAGACCACCAACCAATCCGAACAGATGAGCAAAGATGTTGACTCCTGGCCCACTACTCATTATGAATATTAGTACAGCGTAGATCAAAGCCATGCCCATATGTTGGGCCTTTTTCTCGATCGCAACATAAGAACCTACGAGACCGAATATTGCCCCCGACGCGCCGCCTGACAATACATCAGGTGGAACCAAGTAGAGGGACATCACGCTACCTAGCAAACCGGAGCCAAAGTATATCGCTAGATATTGTGGTTTTGAGAAGTGTACCTCATTCAATCTTCCGAAGTAGTATAAGCCGTACATGTTGAAGACAATGTGAAGTATGTCGAAATGCACGAAAAGCGAGGTTAAGAGTTGCCAGTAGTAATGCTGACCGAAAAAGAGGTCTCCTACTTGCGCGAGAAGATAGTACATTGGGTCGCCTCCCACGAATAGGATGATGTACACCAGTACGTTAGTGATTATGAGAATGATCGTTGGAGACGAGAGGAGACTGCCTCGTCGGCTCATTGAATATAGCGCCATATTTCCAACTTCATTGAAGTCGAGTTGCCAACAATGATGAGGTGCTCTTTGTGGGTTTGTTGGTTTCTCCGTAAATTGTGTAAGGAAAACATATACATGCATCTTATATGACGTTCGCAGTACGTACGGCGAATTAGAGGTATGAAAAATGCAACTGAAAGGATCTCAAAGTAGAATGGCAGCACTGTTCCTCTATGCAGCAATTATGCAGGGCGCTATCGGAGCTGTCGTGACTTTCCTGGGAGGTTTCGGCGACCAAATCGGTCTAATGCGGGTTGCCGCCTCACGAGTCATCGCAAGCGGCCAAGCAGGCAACTGGTTCATAGTAGGATACGTAGTGTACTTGATCGTCGGCGTCGTCGGAATGGCAGTGACATCGCTCTTCTACTTCTACATAGAAACCGTTCAAGGAAAGGAGTACAAAGGCGCAGCAAAAGGATTCGCATGGATTCACCTCATACTGGGAAACCTCGGCGTGGCAGGAGCATCGCTTCTGACCATGATCGGCGGCTACGTCGGTGGAGCAGCAATGCAGCCGACTCAGTTCGGAGGCATGGGGTGGAATACTGGCCAAGTCCACGTGAACATACTTCAGTACTATACTAATCCGATAGCAGCATTTCTAATCCTAGCCCTATTGGGATTCGTGCTCGGCGGACTTGGGTATCTGCTCACGATGCGGTCAAAATAGCAGTCCAACGAGAGGATACTACGCACTGGTCCCGCCTTTTTTTGTCTTACGAGTCACGTGTGACGCTTGACCGCTTCCTTCCAAAACCCTTGTTTACTCGAATCAATCAAAGTCTCTTGAGTGGTTGGCGAGTTGGTGGGCGACTCCGAATCTTCCACGTGAAGATTTGAGGAAACTCCACCCACATGGCGAACGCGTGGCACTGCGAGGTGTCGGCCGAGAGGTTGGGTAAAGGCGCAGAAAGAAACCTCCGCCGGCCGCTGACAATGATGCGCTTGCGCTGAGGAGGCTGGTGGCAAGGGTGAAATGCCAACCCACGCTGTGAAAGGGATAATAGGCGCCCGTGAGCTTCGCCCGAGGCGCGGGTATCCCGATCAGATGAATGTCGCCTAAAACAGAAGGTGGGTTACGGCCAACACGCCACACTCATTCCAGTCTTGCTGATCTTGCAGTTCGTCGAGGGTTCTAATCAGCCTTCGCAGGCTCCAGCACCGGCACCGAATTCCAGACTCGATCGAAGAGTTGATCATGCAGTTCGACTAGCAGTTTGTTCGTGGTCCATATCGCCAGATCAGAGCCACGGTCCGTGTGAAGATCATCAGGTCTGCTGTCGATGACAACCAGTTCACGGCAATCCACTGACACAAAGTTTGCCATGAATGGGCGTTCGAGCCGTTTTAACTCGGCGATTTCGCTCAACTGCTCGGCAACACCCGCGTTCTCAGACGTTATTGGCGCCAGTACTCGCACCACCGCGCCATTCTTCTTTGCTCTTTCCAGTAGTTCAGATTGCATCTTGTAGATTCGAATCAGTCCAGCAGCCGTCGTAGCGTAATATATCGATTTTACTGAATCATTTAGAATTTGACTGAGCTTGTTGTAGAGGTTCTGACGACCGTCTATCTGCCAGAACTCACTGGCCTCCTTGGGAACATCACGTTTGACGTATTTGCTCGACTCGAATGAGACATTAAGCTGTTGGACAACCATCTCTGAGTCTTTGAGCTCTCGATTGAGCTTGCTCATCATGGGCATTAGAACTTCATTCGGAGACGCGGCGCAGTAAGTTTCGGGCTTGCCAGGGATAATCCGCAGCAAGCCCTTTCGTTCCAGCTCGTTAATTGCACCATAGGTCTTTGTGCGAGGCACTTGGCCGAAGAAACTGATCTCACTTGCCTTAATGGGCCCCATCTTCACTAGCACGAGATATATTTTGGACTCGTACTCTGTCAAGCCCAAACGTTGCAGCGCAGCAACTTCCTTCTCGTCTACTGACAGTCGACTGTCCACTTTTCCCGATACCCCTGTAACTGGCGGTATGTTCTAATCAGCAAGGCAATGAGAAGAAGCTTTTGGCAAGTGCCCGCGCTAGGAACGTTGCAAAGATCATTATTGGAGATCTCATTACAGTATACACGCGTAAGACTAGATGTGTCGCACTTGCCTTGAATAGAACTCAGGCTATGAAGAGGGGGTTTGGAGCTTAGAAACCAGCGCCACTCAATTGCTTTGGCTGATAGACTTTGCAGCCACCGCTTGCAGCCTATTCTTTTTCTTCATTGGATCCACCCTCGATCTCAGAACTCGTGAGGTTCCGAACATAGTCTGGGCCATCTATGGACCTCTAGGTTTGATTCTTACTATAACCCGACTCTTCCTTGAACCTGCAACAATCGTCGCAACACTGCTCTCAGTGGCTTTCACTATAGGGGTTTCCTTCGCATTCTACTACTTTGGTTTGTTTGGCGGTGCGGACGCCAAGGCGTTGATCTGCCTCAGTATGACGCTTCCGATCGCTCCTATGATTCTCCAACCGCCAATGGGTTACGTACTTCCCTTCCCTATCACAGTACTTATCGTAGGCTACTTCTGCTCAGGGTCCGTGATAATTTGGCTAGGCCTCAAGAATCTGATGGCATACTTTCGCGAAAGATCAGGGATTTTCGCGGGGCTGGAAAGTGAGCCTTGGTGGAAGAAAGTTTTAGTGTGTCTCACGGGTCACCGTGACAGCATCGGAAATCTCACCACGAAAGTTCACTTGTATCCGATGGAGAAAGTCGTGGAAGACACAGAACGGCCCTTACGGAAGTTTGATCTGATACTGAATGCAGAAGTGGATCGAGATCAAGTTGTCTCGAAGTTCATAGAATCGCTGAAGCGCGTGGGCTCACCCGACGAGGTTTGGGTAAACCCAGGTATTCCCTTGCTCTTCTTCATGTTAATCGCACTCATAATAGCGCTTGTTGTTGGGGACCCCATCTTCTCGACAATCATTGTGTTGGCGTCCCATAAGCAAGTATGAACTGCGTCAACTGGCAGCCATAGACGACTAGTACGAATTTGAATTTCAACGAGAAATAGAAATTTGCCACTGACTAGTCACGGACTGAGGCCCGATCTCAATTTGTCGACTGCCTCTGTGGTACTGCCTGCTTCGATGAGTACGATCTTGTACAGTGAGGCCAACTTTCTGCCATTTTCAACGATTCCGGGTATCGCGATTAGAGCTGATTTGTCTGCATCCGTGTCATAACGTTTAGCGAACATCACCACAACAGGATTCTCGTTAAGTGATCGATCAGACGCGACCACATCGACAACTATCGTCTCCTCCTCTTTTCCTGAGCTTGTTTCTCTTGCGCCCACGAGATTGAACCGATGATCAGTCCCCGAGGCGCCATGGAGAACGCCGCCGATCGTTACATTATAGCCAAACCCCGCCAAAACTTCTGCGAAAGGCTTGAGGAGTGGACTCTCACCGCCGAATTGAGACTCAGCCTCCTTGCTGAGCCGATAAGCATACAGTTCGGTCTGGGTGGCGTCTTCTATGGCAAAGGATTGTCCGCACTTCTCACACACATGGGAGGCCTGCGGCCTGTCGAATGATCTCTGATTGTCTGACGAATTGCAGTTGGGGCATAGAACGAGTTTTCTCACGAGTCGCCCTTCAAGGATACCGTTCGACGCTAGATTCTCAAGCCATTTCTTGACGACTATCGGTTCGTCGCTCGTAATCCTCTCCGCCTCAAGGTATCTGATGCCAAGTTCATTGTCAGGTGAAGGAAGTAGTTCTATGAGACTTCCAGTCAGCAAGGTGTTGGCAAGAAGTTGCACTTTTGGGTCAAACAGAAGAGTCTGTTTGCCAGCCGCCACTTGGAGAGGGCCTCACAGTCTAAGATCCAGCGTTCCCAGCTAATTGAGTTATTGGACTGCCCCCAGTACTCGGCAATTGCCATGCAGGTACTGATTGTTAGCGACTGAGACGATTAGAAGAATGAGGCTTGTGCCTCTGACATCTCTTCAAAGTTGCCAGCCTTTGAATATGCTTCGAGCGGCTCGTGGTTTAGAGTCAGGAAAGTGTTCCCCCACTTGAATATGTTGAGCAGATTACTTGCCAACTCTTTGAAGCCTAGGATATACAGCGCCGCGGACAGAGCTTCCAGGGATGACAATTTGTTAGGTTTCGAGTAATTTACTGGGTTCGACGCAAGCAAGGTTGGGAGTTGTCTCCCGATACCGGGGAACCGCTTGTCGAAGGCTCTGTCGGCTCTTTCCCATGAGCAATCAATCGCGACCAAGCCATAATGTTCGGCCAGTTCCTTGTCACTGGGCAGGAGAGTTTGTGCTGCGAAGGGATCCATGACCAAGGCTCTTCGTGGAATTTGCCCTGACCTGAAAAGTGGTGTCGCAAAGCCTAGTTTCACGAGCTTTGCTGCCGTACACTTGCGTGGATCATCCTGTCTCAAAAGCAGAACGTAGACTCGTGGTCTGGAGTCGCCTATGGCATCGTACAAAATACATCCGAGGCTCTCAGTTATCGAAGTCTTCTCTCAAATATCGTCTTGTGGCACATTGGGTCATTCATTACTTTCGGTATATGCTCAATCAGATCCGTTGCTGTCAAATGGTATCCGTACTGCTCCTGAGCCATATCGCCTGCCGCGCCATTCACGAAAGCACCTGCAACCGCGGCACTGAACGCGTCGATTCCTTGCGCCATTAGTCCTGCTACTATTCCGGATAGGACATCGCCAGTTCCGCCAACTGTCATCCCCGGGTTGCCAGTGTTATTTAGTTTCGTTCGCACGCCGTCAGATATTACGTCAGTATGCCCTTTGAGGAGAACGACCGCCCCGCTCTTTGAGGCGAAATTGCTGACCTCGCTTACTCGCGTGTTCAAGTCCTTTGATGGACCCTTTCCTGAGATGATTTGGAACTCGCCTCCATGAGGCGTCACCACAGTAGGGCTGTCGAATATTCTTCGTTTGACGACCCCTAGAGCCTTCAGTCCATCTGCATCCAACAACAGAGGCTTCTTTTCCTTCTGCGTGAATTCAACGATCTTCCGTACGGCTGAGACTGTTTTCTTGGACAGCCCCAGACCCGGGCCCACGGCGACCGCGCTTGCTTTCTCAAGTTGCTCGTGAAGTATGTGCAAGTGCTCAGTTGCAAGATTCTCGCCGGGAAGTTTAATCGTGATTAGATTAGGTGAGATAGAGGATATTGCCTGAGCAGCATTTTCTGGGGCCGCCACGAACACGAGATCAGTCCCAGTGCGGTAGGCAGCAAGGGCGACGAGCGTCGGTGCTCCAGTGAACATTTCGCTTCCGCCAATCACAAGCAGACGCCCAAACTGTCCTTTGTGTGCATCGAGAGATCTGCGAACAGTGACCGCGTCGACATCACCGGGGCCAACGAACACTGAAGCCTCGGGTGGAATACCTATGTCGGCGACTTTGACTTCGCCACAGAACTCTTTCGCCTTCGAAAATCCTTTCTTGGCAGCATGAAAGGTCACAGTGAGGTTGGCGCGTACGGCTTCTCCGAGGACATCGCCCGTGTCAGAGTCTATGCCCGTGGGGACGTCTATGGCGACTTTGAACCCGCCACTTCCGTTGATCACTTCGACGGCTCTGAGTATTGGTTGACGAAGTTTCCCCTTGACACCAGTCCCGAGAAGCGCATCAACTAGGATGTCGGAGTCAGATTCGGAGAGCCCGGTTGAATCACGATACTTCTCGATTTTGATGCTTGAAGACATTGCCTTAAGCGCTTTCCAGTTTTGGAGTGCAGTGGGATCGGAGATTGCATTCTCATCTCCGACCAGCTTGTAAGTGACTTTGAAGCCTCTGGCAGCTAGGTGGCGCGCTGCAACTGTTCCGTCTCCGCCATTTCTACCAGTCCCACCGTAAATGGTGACAGAGCTACCCTTCCCAAAACGCGCCGTGACATCATCAGATACTGCCCGTCCGGCATTTTCCATGAGTTGAAGTGTTGATACTCCAAGATACTCGGAATTTCTGTCAAGGATCAAGACATCAAGCGAGGTCAATGCCGAAGTATTTGGAACCAAAGAACTGGCCCTCCATTGACACACTGGCGGGGCTGGTAAACGTTATGGCTATGCGTGGCATTCGAAGCGCGTAAATCAACATCAACCTTTGCAGTATATAGCTGGAAACTAGGCAAATCCTTTTTAGCGGTACGAGGGAGAAGAAAGCTATGACGAGGTTTTGAGATGCCGCTCGCCTTTGTTCTGATAAACGCCGAAATTGGTTCGGAAGACGAGGTTGTAGGAGAGCTACGGAAGCTCAGTAACGTTAAGGAATCGTACGTCGTTTACGGTGTCTATGATATTGTTGCCAAGGTTGAAGCGGAGTCCATGGATAAGCTAAAAGAGATCGTTACTTGGAAAATTCGCAGACTTGACAAAGTACGCTCCACGCTTACCATGATAGTTGTGGAAGGAACTTAACCTCTTTATTACTGCGAACTCGTCGGTTTTCCATATAGAAACCGACTAGGTCTCAATTGTGCAACTTCACATAGGGATAGACGATACAGATTCGAGAAAGGGCGGATGCACCACATATATCGCAGCCAGGCTTGTCGAGAAATTTGAAAAGACGGGCGTTACATTCATCGATTATCCTAACATCATCCGATTGAATCCGAACATCCCGTACAAGACGCGTGGAAACGCGGCTGTGGCACTGCGATTTGAATCAGAGGACACGTCCTACGACTCGGTAGTAGAGACTGTTCTCGAAGAAGTTGAGGAGAATAGCCACTTCGGTCGGAAGGGAACTGAGCCAGCAATCATCATTCTGAAAGGCAGACCTAGTTCAGTGGTCAAGAGATTTTCTGACCGCGCGTTACACGATGTTGTACCCGAACATGTGGCGACGCGAATCATTAGAAATTCCCGGGTATGTGCTGCAGCCTATGGTGGCACGTTGGGATTCGTTGGAGCCTTAGCAGCAGTTGGCCAGACTCTAGATGGCGATCATACGTACGAGCTTGTGGCCTACCGGGAACAACGAAATTGTGGAACACCAAGACGGGTTGACGAGGAGTCCGTAAAACGCATGGACGAGTTGACTACTCCTCAAACCTTCAACAACTATGACTACGAAAATAGACGGATGCTCGTAACTCCCCATGGACCCGATCCAGTGCTTGTGGGGATACGGGGTGAAACAGCGAGAATTGTTCTCGAGGCTTTCCGCATGCTCACGATCAATGAACCAATTGAGCGATGGGTAATATTCCGGACAAACCATGGAACCGACGCACACCTGCAAAATGCGAGGGTGCGTGGCCGAATCAAACCCAATAGACCGATTGTTCTGAGAGGAGTTGTCGTTGACAGACCTCGGACAATCAGGGGGGGGCATGTGTTTTTCACAATTCAGTGCGAGAAGGAATCGATTAGATGCGCTGCCTTCGAACCAACCGGCAAGCTCCGAGACACGGCCGCCAGGTTACTACCCGGAGACGAGGTTACAGTGTTCGGCGGCGTCCATGAGCACGCCAATGATCCATCTCTCACAACTAACATAGAGAAAATGCTCGTTCATCGAATTGCGGAGCAATTGATGATCGAGAACCCAGTTTGCGCGCGCTGTGGGAAGCACATGAAGTCTGCAGGAAAAGGGCAAGGATTCCGGTGTGAAAGATGTTCAGTCGTCCTTCCTGACGCCCGGAAGCACACGGTCGCACTCACAAGAACGCTCAAGCTTGGTTTGTATGCGCCGACTCGGAAAGCCCATCGACATCTGACCAAACCACTTTCTCGGTATGGGTTAGAGAAGACTTGGAATCGCAGGGCGCCTTCAAGCGTCTGGCATGAGCCCTAGAAACAAGACCATGGGGCTTGCAATGATTCTCCGCTTGGCTGCCTGCCACATCTCATGACAGGCGGATGCGCGTCAACTCGGGCAAGACGAGTGTTGGTCACTGGACTTTGACTGGTGGCGCTTGATAGTAGTAGACCTGTGCTGGCGGCGCGTATGCGTATACAACCGGCGGCGGCTGGTACACGTAATTCATCGGGGGCGGCTGATATGCATACGCCTGCGGAGGTGGCTGATAGTACACTTCAGGCGGTTGTGGTACGACACACTGAGTGGGAATCATGCAAGTGTATGCCACTGGAGGTCGGGGAACGTATATGTACGACATTGCTAATCAGGAAGAGGCGCATGGAAGAGGACGAATAAGCGTTACCTAGTCAAGTTCAACCTCGTGTCGCCATTCATGGCAATCTGAAATTCGAGAATAGACAATGTACGCAGACTAGTGTAAATCACTCAACTGAACCCTGGGAATCCAGCCATCAGCTACCTTCGACAGCAATTGGCGCGAAGATCTGGTAGTCATACCATCGGGTGAGACAATCCTATAGCGAAATGCGCTGGCACCTTAGGGGATCTTCTTAAGGACAGCATAGTTCCGCTTGTACCGGGTCCTCGGTAAGACGAGATTAGCTATCACTTTGAATCCAGAATGTCGGGCGAAGGCTCTTATCTCTGACATCGAAAAGAAACGCACACAAGAATTATCGACATATATCTGAACATGGTTACTCTTCTTCACAGCTTCGTACCTTGACCTCTCATTCGGCAGCATTGGTTCAGAAGATTTCGGATAGATAATGTAGACATCCCTTGAATACAGCACATTTGAAAACATCCGTCCAACGGAGACTCTGACAATCAGTTTACGCTCTTGATCCCATGATTCCGTGATTGCCTTTCCAACGTCGCTCCACACAACTTGCGAAATTCTCTCGAAGTCGAAGATCAGTAATCCTCTTGGTCGAAGTAGGGAGTACGTGTTATCAAGAAATCGTTTCACTTCATCGTCTCTTACAGGGATAGACCAGTTCAAACAGAGAGCTACGTCAAAGCTTTCAGCGGGCCGATATTCATAGTAGCTACCTACAACAAAACGCGGGCGGATGTTCTCTTCCTCAGCCCTCTTTCTGGCGAACCGAATGTTCTGTTTCGAAATATCAATTCCAGTCGCCCGAAATCCTAGGCTCGTTAGAGCCCTTACGTGGTATCCAGGACCACATCCTAAGTCGACGAGGGACCTACATTGGTGATCGCGCATAATCGAAGTAATCAGATTGATCTCGCTCTTCCAGTCCCGACCTTCAATGAGCTCATAGTAAGCAACGAGTTGACTATAGAGCGGGCGATCCATTGGTTTCACTGCTCGACGGAAATGTAATATAGGTATCTCTCCTGCAGCCCAATGAAGGGTATGTCAGGCAGTTCCCGTAGAGTGTGTTTTGAGAAATCAGAGTACATTGTATACGAACCTTATCTCGGATTACATCTTGCGTATCACGCCAAGAAATTCTGTTTTTCGGGACGCTCGAAATATCAAAAAATAGACATAATCGACAACGACGCCTATGGTAGGATGTTGTTTCTCGACGACAATGTTCAACATACGGCCTATGATTCGTACATATTCAGAGAAGCTCTCTCTGGTCCAGCGAAGAGGAACAAAGCGGCTCAAGTTGTAGTGCTGGGAGGAGGTAGCGGGCAGACAGCCCTAGCATTGCTCGAATCTCCATCAATTGAGCAAGTCACCGTAGCTGAGATTGATCCATTGGTGGTAGAATGTTGTAGGAAATACATCAAGGGAGTCGACCGCACGTTCAAAGACGCGAGAGTAAGAATCGTGATCGGTGACGCTTTCAAGTATCTTCATTCCACGAACGAGGAGTTCGATGCAGCTATCATAGACTTCACCGAGAAGCCGTTTGGGATTAAGAGCAGTTTGGTTACACTGAAACAATTATATGCTGACATCAAGGAAAAATGCAAAGGTCGCTGCAGTCAATACATCGGATCTTCAGTAGGGCTTGCTTACAGTCAACGACTAAGGACCTTGACATATAGTGTGAGCAAGCGATTCCTCTCAAACGTATTATACGAACATGTTTTCATTCCATCTTTTGGCGCGCCGCACATGTTTATGCACGCGGGATACGCGAGGTGACCAGAGACGCCGTCGGTTAGAAGAAAGCAAACAGACTTGTCTGACGGACGGTGAAGCCCAGATCGCGAGCCCTCTAGGTACCCAGTCAATAGGATACGACACAAATTTATCTAACATTCTGTATGCATCCAGCCTGAGAGCTCAAACGTGATCTACGAACGCGATCACGTTTAGCGATCTAGCGGGGTGGGGTAGCCAGGTTTAACCCGCAGAGCTTCTGTGCGGAGGGCTCATATCCTGGCGAGAAACCCTGAGATTGAGCTGAAAGCTCCTCAACCGGTGGTTCGAAAGGACACGTACGCCCGAACATCCACCCCCCGCTACCAAAATCTCGCAGGTTAGTTATTGGTACACAGAGCCCAACTTGAAGGCCCATCCAGGTTGAGTTGAGAATTGCTGGGAGGGTTCAGCTTGTCTAGGAGAGTGAACAGTGGAAGCAACATACTAAGGCCCTCCGAGGAAAACGCGAGTACAAGACTACCGACGCCCGGGGGTCCCTCTCGACTCATACGGCTATCACGTTCTCAAGAGAATTTGGTGGGGCGGGAGGGTGTCTCATCATAAGCCATGTGGAACCTTAGAAAAAGCGCCTCACTTTAAGCCTCTTAGCAATCTCGCCAAAGGCGACTTGACTCATATTTGACCAATGAACGATCGCTAAAGTGGGCTATCGCCCAACACTTTCGAGAGAAACTTCACAGTTCGAATCGCTTTAGAGCTCGTTGTGATGTGGCGTCATTTTCACATCTCATATACAGCTCGTCGGTGTTCTACAGTATGCAGGATAATTCTTTGCAGACGAATTTCGTAGATGACCCTATACTCGCCGACTCTTAGCGAGAAGAGTCCTCTCAGGCGCCCATGGAGGGATTTCCCCAAGCGCGGGTCAACTTCAAGAAGCAAAATTCGCTCGCTTATCCTTCTCTGCAGCTCTGAGCTAAGCTTTCTGAAGTTTCTTTCGAACTTTGGAGTTTGAACGAGTTCGAATCTGCGGTTCAAGTCCTATTTCCACCAGCAGCTTACGAAAGCTTCGCGTCTTGCCCTCCCTTGCCTGAGTTCGAGAGATCTCTATATCTCGCAGCAACTTCTTGTCCGCCATCACATCCAGTGTTTCCAGTAATTGCTCCAGAAGGTCCTTGGTTTCTTTCATCAACGCGAGCTGCGATCTGTCTACGATGAGGGTGGCCAAACCTAACGCTCTCATATTTAGACAGGCCCCCAAGTGAATTAAGCTTTCAGCGTGCGGCGGGCACCGGCTCCAAGGGACCGAGGGCAACTGCTAGTTTTGGGCAGCTCTTTCATCCAACCATTCATGGTACCCTGTAACCGGTGGGTCTACATCTTGCTGCCAGAGCATGCAGTTGATTTCTCCCCTGTGCTGCAGCTCCTCCTCGATCATGTGTATGAGGATAGTTTCCATGGTTCTCTCTCTGACGTGTGGAGCTTCATCGTGATAATGAATAACGTAGACCCGCGACAGATCTTCCTCACGCAATCCTTCGACCAAAGTCATCACCGCAGAATCAACTTGCTGCTCGTATCTCCGCATGTCGTCAACACCCTTGAAGCTCGCCCGGTCGATTCTGTGGTAGTCCTTCAGGTTATCTTTGATACCGTACTCGAACCAATAGCGGTACGCGTCGAGCACGTGTAGGAAGACATCACGAATGGAATGGAAGGATGCACCCCTGTCTTTGACAATCTCCTGCCAGGGAAGTTTCTCAATAGCGTCTAAGTACTTCTTCCTGACAGCGCTATTGTATCTATAGAAATTCAAAATATGTTGCATGTAATCCACACTCTGCACTCACATGCCACACGCAAGGACGGTCTCACATTAGAATAATGGTGAGGCCTTTGGTGGGGCGGGAGGGATTATCATGATCTTTGTGGGATCATTTTGAACCCTCGATCACCGGTGTACTCGCCGACGTGGATAGTGGTCCCGAGACCGGTCTGAAGGCGGATATCCGCTATCTTAGACCATGTTGTCCCCACGAAGGATCAACTCGCGGTCTGGACCACCGCCCCTGGCCCTCCTACTTCTTGATCATTTGCTTAAATCCTTTGAAATCCAGCAGACCGCACATCAACGGATTCACAGTCTGATCTTGGGCTTAGTTGAACCAGCGTCCGCGCCGCTCTTTCGGCGCAGATATTTCAAGTACTCGAATGCGATGAGTGCTGAATTCGCTACGTCCTCATCCCTATCATCAATTGCCTTCTTCAATTGAGGTAGGACAGCATCGTCGCCAAGGGAGCTTAGAGCCACAGCGGACTCGTGGCGTACGATTGGACTTTCGTCGTTCAACATGGCTTCGACGAGCGCGGGAACTGCGGAACGATACCCGAGTTGCCCTAACGTGAAGGCTGCCTCGTGCCTTGTGAGTGGGCTCGGATCGTCCTTCAGAACCTTACATAATGGTTTCACAACATCTCCATTGCCGACGTGTTCAAGCATGCAAACAGCATGGACTCTTAGCAGCAGCGGAAGACCCGTTGTCTTTTCTAGGAAAGAAACGAAATACGAGACATCTTTGCTCTCGAAGGCTTCTTCCAATTTGGCCAGGATTGGATAGTCATTTTCGCGCATTCTCAGCTCGCTCATAGACACTCACCGATCGACAGTTTGCGCTCGAAGTTGATGAATTCCAAAATAAGGGTTCTCGATAGAGTCGGTACATTTCGTTCGTAAATTCCGTCAAAATCACGGTAACTACAATTTTTTAAACATGAACAGACGCCTATTAGGATTACACGGTCCTTCTAGGCGGTAATCTATTGCTACGATCATCGGAGAGAGTTGGAGCAGGCATCTTCGACGCCGCGTCCGCTCCCGTCCGACTACAAATCTTGCGGCTTCTCTCGACAAAAGGTCCTCTACTGTACACTGAGATAATGTTCCAGCTGAAGCTCGATCCTGTACGGGACGCTGGAAAATTCGTCTATCATCTTCGAAGTCTAACCGAAGCCAGCCTAGTGACCTCAGACAAGAAGACCAAGAAGTATGAGGTATCGGAACTTGGCCGAATGATAGTTTCCTTCGCTAGAGACCTAGACGAGTACGTGAACGTGAAGCGCGGAAAGCTCTACGTCAGGTCCTCACGGCTGGCAATTGAAGAATTTCACCGCACCAAGATCGCCAGATCACTGGTTGTGGAGGCCGGCGTTCCGCAGGAGACTGCGGACGAAATCGCAGCTGAGGCTGAGGATAGGCTTGTACGTCTCAAGACAGTCTATCTAACCGCGCCGCTAATCCGGGAATTCGTTAACGCGATTCTGATCGAGAAAAAGCTCGAAGAATATCGCCATAAACTAACCCGGCTGGGTATGCCTGTTTACGATGTCGCCCAATTGATAAGAAACGCCGGGGAAAGGCAACTTAGCGCTGATTTCGTTCATCGCTCAGCAGCGAAATCCGTGCTGTCTGAATATGTGCTGCTCAATTGCCTGCCACACAAACTCTCAGACGCCCATCTCTCAGGTTCCATACACATCGCGAATCTCGAAAATTGGATACTCAAACCTAACGAGTTCATACACGACATTAGGTACATTCTTAGAAACAGCTTGCCAGGCATGCTTCATCCTGAAACGCTTGAAGCAGCATTGGCTTTGCTGAGGAATGCATTGGAAATCGGTTCTTCAGAGGTTTCGGGAGAGCAGACGATTCAATTTTTCAACACCTTCCTAGCGCCCTTTGTCCGAGGAAGAACGTCGGAGGATACCTCCAGGGGACTGTACTATTTCTTCACGTCACTGCGTAGAGATGCGGTCTCCTGTAACCCTAACTCGGGATTCTCGATAGCCATAGACCTATCCATACCCGAATATCTGTCAAATCAAGAAGCAGTCGGAGCTGGAGGAAAAGTCTCAGGAATCTACGGAGATTTTCAGAAGGAGGCGCTTCAAGTGGCAGAGGCCACCATCGAAGCGTTCCGTGTCATATCAGAAACAAGGCCTCCGGTCCTTCCTCACCTCTTGGTGCGCGTCGACCGTAAGTCCATTGGAGACGAAAAGGTTCGCAGGATTCTCGGGAGCGCTCACGAGTTGGCTGCTTCACGAAGCCTCCCATACTTCCAACTTGACGGAGCTGAGAAGTGCACCTATTCAGCAACTGGGCTAAGACTAGCTGACGATTGGACTGGCAACTGGGAAGCTGACTGCCTTAGAACAGGCAGCATGGACACTATCTTTCTGAATCTACCGAGGGCAGCGTATGAAGCTAAGAAAAATGATGACAAGTTCTTCGCGTTTGTCAAAGAGACGGCCTCGCTTGCCGTTGAGGGATTTAATGCTAAGAAGAGATTTGTCTCGGAAAGGTTGAAGCAACCCTTACTTCCCCTACTAGCTGGTGATAGTTCTGCTCCATATTTCTATGAGAAGAACGCGTCCTACAATCTCTCCTTTGTTGGTTTGAGTGAGGCGGTGGATGCTCACACAGGCGTACATATGGAACGTGACAAAGCAGGCTTAGAGTTCGGATTGAGAATCTTGCAGGAATTATCGAAGCTGGCCAAGACAGTCTCTGAGGAATTGGAAATGAGAATCACGATCTCACAGAGACCTGGAGATGAGGCAGTCGGCCGACTTGCAGAATTGGACATTGAACGGTACGGTAGAGCGGGCATCGTAGCCGATGGATCTCGAGGACTATTCTACTATACCGATATGCCAACAATTCCTCTAACAACGAAGATACCGATCGATACTAGAATATCAACAGAGTCGAAGCTTCAAGCAGCTCTCCCAGGCGGACACTTGAACGTGCTCTGCGTCGCCCAGGACTCTGCGAGCGGACCTGCGCTGCTGACCATGACTGACAAGGCTTTCGAATCTGGGGTCAGATTCCTCGCTTACTCAAGTAACTATTCTGCATGCGAGGCGTGCAACCACACAGACCCCGGAATTGAACCGAAGTGCAGTAAATGTGGCTCAGACAGGCTGACATACCTAGGCCGACCGTCTTATGGCCTATTGCCATTCAACCTGTGGCCAGAAGCGAAGAGGCGAAGCATCGAACGGCGGATAGAATACTCACTCGTACCAGTTACCCAAAGTCAGTGACCGAATGTTCTGATTGGCGTCGATCAGCTGATGTACTTCTGACTGTTCCTTTCAAGGTCCGGTATTACTTCGACATCTGGCGGGCCAGAGGGTGCATCGCCCGTAAACATTTCCGGGAAGAGAGTTGTGGGACCTCTCAAGGCTATTTGTGTCGCCGGATGATCTGGGCCAAAGACCTCCAGAGATACGTCGTGCACAAGTCTTCGTACCGTTGACTCCTCAACGTAACCGAGTGCATGCAGGTACTCATGAAGCAGAATTGAGTATACGTACGAGTTTATCTCCCGAAGTGAGTGCGCACCATGTGTGACCATGTCAAGCATTGTCCGGTTCATCACGATTCCGTTCGTACCCATCGTATGGAACGCCCCAATCTGCTTCGGCAACCTTGCCAGGTAAAGCATCAATCCCGCTCTGCGCCTGCCCAACACTCGTTCAACGGATATCTTTACCAGTTTGAAGACGTCGCTGAAGTCCTCGCACGCGTCCAATCGCTCAGCTATTGATGGCATGATCGCTAGCTCCGTCTAGGAGTCTTTTTCGCCGCGTTCGATCAGGTGCCGTACCTTTTCTACGAATGTGAGGTATTCGCAAAGAATCGTTTTGCCCATTGGTGTAAGGTCATAGAGATCGTCTGATAGCTCATCGATGAGCTTGTGGGTTCTAAGTAGCGGAACGTTCTCGTAAATCAGCTTGGGGTTGATTCCCTCTCTGTAATTCTTCTTGCTTTGGGGGCGCTCTAGGAGAGGAAGAAGCATCCTGACGCGAGTCTCGTTACACAGTAAGTCCATGATTTCCAATGTGTTCCGGAAGGCCCTTTCCAGCGCTCGGTCCGCCCAATTCAGATGTTCGATCACAACTTTGCCACTTTCAACGGAATCCGGGAATTTTGCGTCTATAGAACCAGAATCCACTTTGGACGGATAGACAACGACGGCCTTCGAGTTCTCCGCCTGGTCAACAACCTCTAGATCCTTCATCAGTGATTCTCCAGGCGGTTGGGTCTCGCAGAATACGGCGATTAGATTTCCGCCTTCTATCCCGGTTAGGTCTGCAGTTAGTCTCCGTGACTGCTTTCCTGGATCGTAGAGAACGGCCTCGATGAAAGTGTCTGCGTCCCCGTTCTGTGAAAGAACTCTTGCGGCATGGAACTTCTCTAGGAGATGAAGTTCACTTTCGTCCTCTGTCCGGAAGTCATCGCGAAAGGAGTTGTAGTCAATTACGTGCATAGGGAGGACTCGGCGCTTACGCGATGATGGGAGGATTTCAAGTCGCATCGATGTTCAATATTGTAGGTCGGATTATCGTGATATAAGCGTTACCTCTGGTAACATTTACTCAGCTCAATGCGCCAAGAACCAGGCCAATCAGACTCATCCTGACAAGGAGGCCATACCAAACCTGCTTGAAGTACTTCGAATGAGGCGTGTTATCGACACTGTCCGCGATCTCGTCAACACGAGGAAGTGGATGCATTACGATCATTCCCGGCTTAGCGGATTCCAAGTCTTCTGCCGTGAGCCTGTATGAGCCACGGACCTTCTCATAGTCTTCAAGCGATCCGAATCTTTCCTTCTGAATCCGAGTCATGTAGATGACATCAACTTTTGGAATTATCTTTGAGAGATCCTCCAGCTCCTGCACCTTGATTCGGTTGCTCACTTCCTCTAGGACTTCTTTCCGCATCCCCAGAGTAGAAGGCGAGACCAAGTAGAGGTTGATATTATACAGGGAAAGCGCGTAAGCCAATGAGTGGACCGTACGCCCATACCTCAAGTCTCCAGCGAGCGCAATATTCAGGCCGTCAATCTTCCCAAGCTCCTTCCTCATAGTGTAGAGGTCAAGCATTGCTTGCGTTGGATGCTCCTCGGCGCCGGTTCCCGCGTTTATGACAGGAACGGACGCGAATTCAGCTGCCAGACGCGCCGCTCCTTCTAGAGGATGGCGGATCACTAGAACATCCGCATAGCTTTCAACAACACGCACAGTGTCAGCCAAGTTTTCACCCTTTTGTACGGAAGCGACTTTGGGTTCAGCGAATCCTAGGCAATTTCCTCCGAACCTGTACATCGCTGATTCGAAGCTGAGTCTGGTTCGGGTGCTTGGTTCAAAGAACAGGGTTGCCATTATCTTGTTGTCGAGAGCATGCGAACCCTTCTTCGCCATTGGCTCGACAACATCAGTCGTTTCAAGCACGTAGTCAATCTCTTCTCTTGAGAAATCTCTAATGGAGACTATGTCTCTTCCCGCGAAGTTCACATCTTTGCGCCATTGACTTGTTGCTTTTCATGGTTAAATAACTGTTGGCAGACATAGAAACACTTGAACTGTGTTGCAGACAGGACAGGAACTTTACGTTAAGAAGATCATGGATGGCACGGTCATAGATCACATAACACCAGGTTTCGCACTGGACGTTCTGAAGATTCTAGAGATCAGCGGCAAGGACGGTGAGGTCGTGAGCATAGCCATGAACGTTGAGAGCAAGAGGCAGCATCACAAGGATATCGTGAAGATACAGAGCAGAGAACTCAAACCGGGAGAAGTGGACAAGATCGCCCTCATAGCTCCGAGTGCGACCATCAACATAATCCGCAACTATGAAGTCGCATCCAAGAAATCTGTGGAACTTCCCTCAACCATACATGGAATCATCAAATGCGATAACCCATCCTGCATCTCGAACTCCAGAGAACCCGTAGAGCCCCAATTCACGGTAGATCGCCGAGAACCAATTCGACTGCGCTGCTATTTCTGTGGGCACATAATGGAACGAGAGGATGTTCTGAAACAGTTTTGACTTATGGAGTTCGAACAGCTCATGGGCAAGATAGCGTTGATCGCCGATCGAGCGACATCAAGCTACTTCAAAGTTTCCGGCATCAAAAGCAGCTATGCTGTCAAGACTCGCGAGGACGCGGAACGAGTGTTCAGACGCGTTCATTCAGATGAAACGATCTCCCTCGTAATGGTGACCGAACCAGTGTTTGAGTGGATTCAACCGATCTTGGAGCGGACACGAAAGGAATTCCCGCTAGTGGTCTCAATACCTGCAAGGGGCGGCCCTAAGGCTCAGGCCGACACTCTGGCACAGTTAATCAAGAGGACTGTTGGAATAGAACTGAAGATGAAGTAGTTCCAGGCAACCCAGTAGCCCGAGTGGAAAATTGTCGAGTATCGCAGATTTCACATGAGCTTGTGGGGCTGTGCGAAGCATCTTTCAGAATTTGAGACACAATTGAGATCGGCTGCTTGCACCGTTTCCAGTCGAATCTAAGGCGCAGTAACCTGCGCAATCCAATCATTCAAGCATCGTGTTTCGCTTCGATCCAATGTAAAGGTGCAGCAAGCGTACGCGGAGGAAATACGTCGCCATCAACTAGTTTGTTAGAGCTACCATGATGCATTTCACGCGTGACCGAGTGTCCCACACCCACAATTCCTATCCAATCTGGCATTGGGTGGTACCACCCTGTTTCATGTGGGCCCACCTCATTTCGGGTGGAGTCCACCCTGCTCTGGGTGGGTGCCATTGTACACCACCCAGAAGCCCTATCCGCCTGCAACATCGCCAGGAGGGGGTTACACCCAAAATAGGGTGGGATCCAGCCCCCGAAACACCTAGGCATCATATTCGCATCCTGGGGTTGTGTGTTGTTAGACACATCTTTTTTGGTGTTAGACAGACTTCGGGTCATGCAACGCAAGCCATGACACAGGCTATGTCACCTTGGCCCGCTCCTTAGCATCTTGAGTTATGCGTGGCGAGTTTGTTTCTACACCACATATTCCATATGACACCGCTAGAGTGAGTTGCACCAAAAACAGCGACCGAAGTGAAGGATTACAGAGATTCGGCGCAGCTATCGATAAATGCGATTGACATTACAGTCTGGTGGAGCTGTGTGAATGAAATTCACTCACTTGACTTTTGACTGTTATGGGACACTGATCGACTGGAGGAAGGGGATAGACCTCCACTTGGGCGATCTTGTCAGAAGGAACGGGCTAGCTTCTGACATAAGCGTTTATCCACTCTACGTAAAGTTCGAAGCTGAGGAAGAGGGACAATACAAGTCGTACAGAGAAGTGCTGAGAGATACAGCAATTAAAGTCGCAGAACACCTCAAAGTATCAATCGCAGAAGAGGATGCAAGAAAGTTCGCTGCAAGCGTCCCCTACTGGCCTGCGTTTAGCGATACTGTGGAATCGCTGAAGGAGTTGGGAAGGAGAGGATACAAACGAGTCATACTGTCAAACGTTGACAGAGACATTCTGAAGGAAACGATTCTTCAAAACGATTTGGACGTTGATGGCTACATTACTGCCGAGGATGTTGGCTCCTACAAGCCTTCCCTTGGACACTGGAACAGATTCTTTCAAACGTGCAAAGCTAGCAAAGAAGAAACCCTCCACGTAGCACAGAGCGTATATCACGACATCATACCGAGCAGCAAACTCGGCATCGCTAACGCGTGGATTAACAGGTATTCCGAAGCAAATCCACCGGGAATCAGTCCTTCATACGTTTTCGATGAGCTCAAAGACTTGTTGAACCTACTAACTTAGATTGTTCCCTCGACAGTTTGACTCATGCGATAAATACTAGACTCATACACTGCTAAAGTTGCGATAGGATTTGACTGACTGGGTAAATGACCTGTTCCAAGCAATCGACGAAATGAACGCCGACAAGTTCTCGCAGTTCTTGGACGAGGATGCGACTTTCCAGTTCGGGAACGCGAAGCCAGCCCGTGGAAGAGGCAGTGTTCGAGACGCAGTGGCCAGCTTCTTTTCGAGCATCAAAGGGATCAGCCATAGATTGCTCGGAGAATGGCATGTGGACAACGTTTTCTTCGTTCAAGGAGAAGTGACCTACGCGCGCAAGGACGCTAAGACTGTCCGAGTTCCGTTTCTTGACCTTCTCAAATTGAATGATCAAAGGCTGGTCTCGGAATACGTGATTTACGTTGACATCAGCCCACTGTACGCATAGAAGGCACAACCGCCCTCTCGTGATACTATCTCTTCCAGCGAATACCCCTATTCCGCGTTATGTCTTTCCAGCCCCGAGGCCCACTTGGCATTCCTTCCCTATGGATTTGGAGGACTAGGGAGTGAAGATTATCTCGAAGACGCAGAGACGGCCGCCTGCAGAGACGCATTCCAACTCCGAATGGGACCAAGCTTTCTTCCCGAGATAGGCCTCTAGATATCCGGATGCTATGCCACGCTCAATATGACATGTTGGTTCATTAGATGCTCTCTCGTGTGATGATGGTGTTCCTGTAACTCGTACAATATACACGATTTTATTGTCGCGAGTATACTTCTCGATAGCGCCGCATCTACCCCATCCACGGTTCGAGAGAACGTTGTCAAGCACTTTCCTCAAGTCGTCTTCTGATTTTATGTTTTTCCGACTGTAATCAAAGGCAACGCGGCCGATTTCGTCTCCCATCTGATATAGAATCGTCTCGGCCACATGATCGCCAACCAAGGAAATCAGTCTATCAACGAATGATTGAAAGGTCTTTATTCTGAAGGTTACGATTCGTCTGTCATCCTCAAGAACCCACCCTTTCTCTCTGTCCCTGCTGATCGCAACATCTGTAGGCAACTATGACTCACTGCCAAAGGCTTTCAGTTGACGGTAGATGCTCAAACCGAAACAAACGTATCCGTAGTACGGCCACGGCCGGCCGGAAGTGTTTGACAACACATACAACTGTGCTGGAAAAGGTTGGAGTAGAAGATACGCAATAGTAATTGCGATGCAAGCAACAACCGCAGCCTTGATTCCCAGCATCGGCGTCTTCACTAAGATGGGAGCACGCTCCCAGACAACACGAGCAGGTCTCATTCCTCCAAGTTAAGAAGTCCTCTGACGTGTCTCACTAGAACCCCTGATAGTTGATGTGTCACCTGCGGTCCTTCGACCGAGTGACTCGACATATGCGAGCAATGAAAAAACAGCCTAACGAACAGAGCATCACCTACAATTTCTTGAATCGATCTGCTTGAATCCAGGGGTAGACCAGAACGATTGTGAACGAAGAATGATCGAACGACTGAGTATGCCTTTCGCTTCGAACTCTTCCGGAGGACTAGGGAGTTGATGTAGCGCTGAAGCAAATCCAAGACTAGATAGGAGTCTTCGGAGTCTAAATGTCGGACAAGAAGTTCTCAAGGTGTCACGTTCTCCCAGCCAGACTGCTTTTGTAGCCACTGGATCCACCTCTCTGTGTGAGCGGTTCGATGGTCGGATGACTCGGTGAAGACGTTCTAGCCAGAACCCTACAGGATTCTCCGGCATTCTCGCGAATACGCGCTGTGTAAGCTGAGCCAGTCTAGGGGTCTCCTACACCAAAAATGCGTGAGATTCGAACCGTGGGAGTGGTAGCCCGGGAAGAAAATCAGAAGTATTGTTAGAATCTTTACCATAGGCGTGGCAGGGTTAACGACCCCAGACAAGAGGAATATCCTCCAGACTGAATGGCACGTATTGGATCTCGAGATAGGGTAGTGATATGGTCGAGACGTTTGGCTCAAACGTAAGATAGAGCATTACAGTCTTACCATTCAGGTTACTAAGCACCGCAAGCAATTTGCCCGTTACGCTGGAGTCGATTCTGAAATCGCCTTGGATAATCTGAATAGGCATGTTCTCATAACTTACGCGTAATGTCATTTTGGGCATTGCAGTAATTGCTAAATTCACGTGGAGACTGACGTTCTTGATAGCCACGGGAAGATTCGCGTTGGCAAAGTAGCAATTGCCCTCAGGGTAGTATGAGAAACTGATGATCATGGCTCCCTGAAAAAACCAGAATTGGCTGCGCTCTCTGATCGACTTATGGTGCACTAGTCACATAGGGTCTTAGCGAATACCGGGGGTGTGAATACGATAGATGACACATTTTCCGTGACCCTTCATATGAACTTCCAGAGTTACGTCAACAAGGCCCCCACCCGGTTTTTTCCTCTTGAAACATATCTTGAAACGATAGTTATCATTGGGAAGGTATCTTCGTTCAGAAAACGGGGCATCTCTGACGACCTGACATAAGCCGCTTTCCTCAAGAAAACTGCTCTTACGCATCAATTTGGACCGTCTTAGCGGTTCTGACACTGATACGTGGCTACATGGAAAATGTTGACGTGATTGCATCTTAATTAAGTCCTTCATCAGTCAGCGAATATTCGAAATCTTTAATTTCGCGTTCGCCAATTAGCATGTGTGAAAGATGCGATGAGAGCAAGAACGCATACTCCTCCGTACAAATTGGCTGTTGAAGCGCGAAGGGAGGTAGCTCTTGCTCTGGAGAAAAAACTATTGTTATTGGTGAAAAAGTCACCGGGCCTATCTGCTTACGATGTAAGCCTGAAGATGCGTAAACCTCCCTCAACTGTTCATAGTGCGATCAAGAGGATGACAGAGAAAGGAGAGCTCGTAACAAGAAACATCCTGCGAAAAACGGGCAAGATAACATTGCTTTATCCGCCAGGTTACTCCCTTCCAGATAACACTCTTATCGAAATCCCGCGTGAGGTTGTCGATGTGAGAAATCCTTCTTGGCTTGATGCCTTCATTTACGCTCTCAATAGTGAGAGTATAGGAATTTCAGGAGAATCGGTTCCGGAGTGGGAATCGAATTGCTTGTGGAAAGAAAAAGCGAAAGTTGATCGTGAACAGAAAGAACTCTTGGTTAAGCTACCAGCGAAGATCGCTAACTTCTATCAAATACAAAAGAAGGAAGTATTGCAGGTATTTCTAAACAACAAGACTCTCCTGACTATTACCGGCACAGTACAGGGATAGCGATGAGAATTGCCCACAAGACCAGCCCATGAACGTGTTTCGATGCGAATTCTCGGAGAGCCTTATCGTTCGGTTCACGCTTGGAAAGATGAGCCAGTAAAGCGAATGGGGGTTGATCACCGAGATGTCAGGCACGGGCCAATCGCGGCCTACAGAGCGGGAAGAAGATTTCAAGGCTCAGGTGGATTCAATTTCGGTGCTGCGGTTGCCTCTATAATTCACGACCTACAAGATGGACATCCGACGACGTGGGTCGCTGTAATCGCAGGCTCATACCTCGCCTACAAAGCAGCGAACGAGATTTTGAAACGTAATGCGCCTTGCGTCGACGGAGCGAGTTGGAATTCGTTTAATGAGTATTGAGAAATGAATGCCCCAATTTCTGCTTCATGATTCTTTTTCAACTCGAAGGCTCCCGTGACTACCTGAGATATTTCGTTATGCCTTCGGTTCGGTTCCCGAAGGACACGAAAATACGATGGCCACACAGATTTTGAGGAAATACATCCTCAAGTAGTCCAGGGCTCCAAAATTGGTCTGGCTTCATTGTCACATTATCACGTGGCACCTGTCTCAGCCCTACCTAAGACCTGCTCACGTCTCAACTGGATCTACAGATTACGGTACCTGGGACTATTCGGGATGTGGCCTCCGGGGGGTAAGAAATCAGTAAGTATTGTTAGAATCTTCGCCCTAAGCGCAACAAGCTTGCCCAAAAACCGGAAGAGAGTTGGTAGCCCGGGGGAGATTCGAATTCGGGTCCTTTCGCGGTCTCCCGTCGGAGGGTCCAAAGCCCTCTATGCTTTTGCGGGTTGAGCTGTCCGCTACACCACCGGGCTATCGAGATTGGGAGGGATTCAAGAGAGCTATCTAACCTTTTACAAATCTCTTATCTTCACGCAAGTGTAGGATTCGTGGAATCTCTCAGTAGATCCTGCCACTCTCCGCTAGCGAGCAGGATACTACGGATGATAGGATTCGTTGGACAAGTTAGTCACTATGGCCTCTCTAAGACCAATAGGATCTGAACCAGCGCTTCTCCTGCAACGCGGTAGCGAAAGAGTAGTGGTGATAGGGGATCTGCACATTGGCTGGGAGGTCGCACTTGGGCAACAGGGAATCCACGTCCCATCTCAAACCTCAAAGATGCTGCAACGACTGACAACCATAATTGAACAGAAACACCCTTCACGTCTCATACTATTGGGCGATGTCAAGCATAGTGTGACTGGCGTAGAGCTTGAGGAGTGGAGAGATGTCCCGGAGTTCTTTGAAAAATTGGTGAAAATGGTTCCGTCGGTTCAAGTCATTGTTGGAAATCATGATGGGAACTTGGAGCCATTGACACCTTCGAAGGTTGAGTTGCTCGCCCCAAGCGGAATTGCGCTTTGGGGCAAGTTCGGGCTGTTGCATGGTCACGCGTGGCCTTCACCCGAACTTCTTGGATGCGAAACGCTAATCCTTGGCCATCTTCACCCTGCGGTTACTCTTCGTGACGCGTTGGGGTATAGATTGACGAAACCTGCATGGGTCACGGCTCCCCTTAATTCCCGTAAGCTGCTCCAAGGGACCCTGAAGACGGCAGGAATTCGGGTAAGCAGCAAACCGGAAATGGTTCTCAAGGAAAAGTTCCGGGTGACCCTGAATGCGGCTCGATGTCTCTTCGTTCCACCCTTCAATGACTTCTTGGGTGGTCGACCCGTCAATTCCAAGAGGATGGAGGAGAGGCATGCTGGGGAAGGATTAGGGCCTATTCTCAGATCTGGAGCAGTCGACTTGGATGAGGCGGAGGTTCACTTGCTCGACGGCACGTATCTGGGGCGCGTGAAGCAGCTGAAAGCGTTCGGTTAGAGAGTTCAGCGGCGACCTGATGGATTGTCGCAGGTCATGCAGTACCAGCGTCTGTGGTTCGCTGAATAGAAAAGTTCCTTTCCGCATCCTGGACATAATGGTACTCTTGGAGCTACGCCGGTTAGTGGTTGGATTGGAGGACCAGCCATGCCGGGCATTGGTCCGATTGCTGGTGCCGGTGCGCCCATCGGCATTGGTGTTCCTGGAGGACCTGCGAATGCTGCTCCGGGAACGGCTTCGCCCATGATTGCTACGGGCCCATACTTGGCGATCACCTCGCCGAGTCGACCGTAACTCATGAGGAAGAAGAATGCTGGTATGATTGCGATTATTGTTCCTGAAAGGACAGTTGGCGCGAATAGCGTGAAGAACGATGGGATAATGAACAAGACTCCGAAGAAGAGCAGAGAGTTGCGAGCCTTCTCATAGTGACCCTTGATGATGCTGCGCACAGTGCTGAAGTAGAGGACGCCGAGGAATATGAGGACCGCGAGCAATGCTCCGCCTCCAAGGGCCAAGTAAATCGTGAACGATGGTGAAAGCGTCAGGGTTAGGAATACGAGAAACGGTCCCACAAAGGGTAAGCCAGCAAGATATGCCGGTAGGACTGGGGGCAAGATTGCGTAGCCCAAGTATGCTGCCAAGCCAATTCCGCCAATTATTAGAGAAATTATGAGCCATGGGAGTGAGAGCAGGAAGGTTAGGATGTAACCGATTACAGCGAAATCATGTGCTGCGCTGACTTCTGGGGGCCGAATAATCACCGGTTTTCCCTTTGGTTGTTCCGGTAAGATCGCGGGAGCCGGGATTAGGGTAGGAATAGTTTCCATTCTTGAGCCCTCGGTGAACATTAAGGGTGCATTAACGAATCACATAACGGTTGCCGCGTTCAATTCAGCCGAAAATGGGGCTGGAAAGTGCGTTGAAGTCGCGTATGATGCGGCTTAAGCATGCATCTGTGAGTCAAAACTCGTTGACATCTGTATGTTGATTTATAGAGGGAAGCTCAAGATGAAAAATGCATGAACCGTAGGTAGCCTCACGCAACGTTTATGTCGCATCCCTGTCTGCTTATAAATGATAGGTGTAATCAATGTCGTTCGTTTACTTCGTCACGCCGATATACGCTGCTGTTGAGTGTGCCCCTCCGAGTTATCCACCCATGATCTACTATCCCATCAAGAACATGACCTTCAGGTTTCCAATACCGCTACTTTACTCGACGCCCCCACCGGCCATCCTCTAAGATTAAAGTTTCATGGGACGCCCGCTCAGATTTCACGATCCCGCTCCCCTGCATTCTGCTGCTCATCATTATTTCTCCATTTCACGATTTCACATCAGGCCACACGTTGAGGATGAGACTACATGGACCCCCACTGACTTATGCCACCGCGTCAATTGTGTATTTTGAACGGATACTGAATTTGATGTAATTACTATACGCACGCAAGATTCACAACCCAATACGTTGCTGACACTCCAAAGGAGTCCTACGTCTGGTCTTCAATCCCACCGAAAGGTATGGAAAGAAAATGGAGACGAATAAGATTCTCGACTTTGTCAAACGGATGAAGACAAGGGAGCCTGTCATCTTCTTCTACTCGAAACCGGAAGACAAACGTCTGGTCCTCTTCACTTACTTGAGAGCAGGACTTGATGCTGGTGAAGCCGCGATCTACGTTGCTAGTCAGGAATCGGTAGATGAGGTCAGAGAGCAAATGAGGCGCTTTGGAGTTAGTGTTGATCGCCTTGAGCGATCAGGCGACTTGAAGGTTATAGATTATCGCGACTGGTACATAATTGACGGAAGATTCGACCAAGCCAAGACTACGAAGCTCTGGAAGGATAGTCTTGATACCGCGATGGCGAGAGGTTGCAAAGGACTTAGAGTTGTCGGTGAGGCATGGTGTTTCTTCAAAAACAACATGATCAAAGAACTTGTGGAGTACGAAAAATCCTTGCACGGATCATTGGATATACCTTTGAATGCGATATGCGCTTATGATTCTGAAGCATTTCCAGAGCAAGGCGGGCTTGATCTCATTTTTGACCTAGTGGCTGCGCACAGTACAGTAATCTTCACTGGCACGAGAGAAGGCTTAGTCAAGACTGCCACAACCGACAAAGTTGGCTGAGGCCATGCCCGTTTGCGCGATACGGTGTCTAACTTGTGGCCCGCCAGCTTCCTGCGAGGAATGGTACCGTGATGATTTCGGGGATTCGCGCGGTCGTCGTTTGAGGGGGTCCGTGCGAGGGTTGGCATGCCGGTTGATGAGTGGCGGAGTTGGCGAAGCTGGTAGATTTGGCTGCTGCGTATCGGAGAAAGAATGTTGAGGGGTCGACGATTAAGGGCTATGTAAAGCCTCCTAAGCTTCTTAAGCTACTTGCACGTAATTATGTTCGATAGTTTTCATGCATCTGACCGAAGTATGATAAATTTGAAGACTGGTTAGAAGCTTGCTAGCGTATGAGCTGTACCTCAAGAGTAAGAACAAGAACAGGGATTCAGGGCCAAAAGCGTCAAGACCAATTAAGAAGGTATTTGTTCGAGCAGACCCATTGAAGATCGAACTCGATAGCAAAACTCTCGACGAATATGGCGGCACTACCCTACCAGAAACAGAGATTTTGCAAGAAATTCTATCTATGCCGCTTTCAAACCAGGCACATGTTGGTCTCCCAGATAGAACTACGGGAACGGCCTCGAAACGTCCCTACATAACTCTGTATGGCAGCTACAGAAATGGAATACTAGAAATCCAAATGAAAGGGGCATCTAAGAAAGGAAAAGAGAGACGCTTCTTCAATTTTGTGGCACACATAGATGGCGACGAAGTTCGCGAGGAGCCTTTTAGACCAAAATCGCGTGCGCTCACTATGCGTCTGGACACGAAACACTACCGCCTGCCGACCATGACTCTCTTCGAAGCCTACCGGAAAGACCGAGTAATCGATGGCGAAGGCTCCCTTTCCTATGAAGTGTTTCATGGCACCTGCAAGCATTTCGCAGAATTTTGCAGAAAACGCAAAATCGCAGACAATCTTGAAGGATCGAAGAGAGAACCGCGTTTCGGACTCGTGATTCTACCACACTCAATGCTCTCTAAGAATCAAGTTGTTGAATATGTGGAAGAACAGGATGAAAGACCAATCGAGCATTTTACTGATGCTTTTGGAACAGAGTCGACTGGTTATTCTTCGAAGACCACTCAGACAGCAAAGTTCCTCTCTTTCGATGATCCAGCCTTTACAATAAACTGCACAAAGGGAAGTGACTTCTACGCCAACCTTGGAATAGGTCGAGAAAGCCTGCAGAACACAAATCTGATCTCCGATGATTGTTTCACGATCGCAGGATTTCTGTGGTACTTCATGGACTTAACTAATCCTAACTTTGTCTTCGAGAGAACTAATTCAGGCATCTACGACCAGTTGCGCGCGAACTATGAACAGCTAAGGAAGAAAAAAGGTTCTTTTGTGATGAGTTCAGTAATGAAGACTACTTGCCTCAAGAAGACACAGGCCAAACTAGAGGTTCTGCTCGACGAGAACCTCACCATGAACCACCTCGAGGAGATCTTGTACATCGAGGAATTTGAGCGAATAGGACAACGTTTTCATCCAATGGCACTAGAGACCTTGATTACGAAACCGCGCGGCCGATCCTCAAAAGCACTATGGAACGACTATCTGTCAGCCGTCGGACACCTTATCCACGGCATCCCAATGGACAGACGTCTTCTGGTCAACGCATACTCGAAAATTCTAAGGGAAAATCTCTTGTCATGGATCAATGATCTCGTCAAGGGTGTTGATTCAACCAACCGATTCTTTGAGAAATCAGCCTTCTGCATGAAGCTATTGACTCGAATATCAAACAAGATGATTGAAATGAATGAGAATGAAGAGTATGCATATACAATCGGTAGAATTGCTGGAAGGTACGTCCAGTTCAGAAGGGATAGGGGAGAAGCGGCACGCTCCTCGGCAGACATCCTCACCTATACGAAATACGACAGAGATAGACTAAGGCACGTCTACTCAAGAGTCTGCACTGGCGTCTGTCTAGAAACGTCGACCGCAGCGACACTGAGCGCTCAGGAGAAGAACATGCACAAGTTCCTGGAGGAAAACGCCCCCCAAAAAGAGATGGATGACGGCAAGGCCTACGAGGATTACTCCTACTTCTTCTATAGAGGAGTGTTCGAATCACAGAAAGAAGGTGGGGGAGAGAAGAAATGACCGTCGAACTCAAGAACTTGAAGAAGGAACTCCTCTTCTACTACGAGTCACGTCAGAATCCTAACGGTGACCCCGGATTTGAGAACCAGCCACGTCTAATGCCTGACGGAACAATCCTCGTCACAGACGTGCGTGTGAAGCGGACAATCAGGGATTATGCCAAGAACAAGTTGAACGAGACGTTGTTTGTTGACTATGGAGAAGAGGGTACACCAGTAACAGCGGACACAAGAGCAAGAGAGATCGTGAAGAAGGGGGACATCACTGCTGGTCTTCTCAAGATGACTTTCGACACCCCCCTCTTCGGAGCGTTAGTCACAATCAGATCAGCAGGTTCAGGTAAGGAAGAAGGCAGCTCACAAAAAGTCACAGGCCCAGTACAATTCGGTATCGGTCGCAGCGTCAACCAAGTGCAGATCATTAACCCGATGATAACTGGAAGATTCGTGGGAAAGGTGAAAAAAGGAAGCGAAGAACAGTTCAGCACTTTCGGCAAATTCTATTCCGTTGAATACGCCTTGATCAAGATACAAGGAGTAGTCAACCCCATAAACCTCGGCCAGTACCTCGAAGACAAAGAGATCGTGAAGAAGTACACAGATGCCGAGTCTAAACTCTTCGAGTGCCTGTGGAACGGAACCAACAACCTAGTTAGCCGATCGAAATATCCGCAAAGGAGCATATTCTATCTTGAAGTCAGCTATGATGGAGCCATATACAATGACCTGCCCTTACTTGTCGAAGAGGACCCTGCCCTGAAGGGGAAGATCTCAGCCCTCCCAAGCAGCCCCCTGAAATTCGAAAAGCTCCTGGAGGCCCTCAAGGCACGAAGAAAACTAGTCGTCAACGTCCGTGTGGCTGCTTGCCATGAGCTTCAACCAGATGTGAATGGACTCGTAGCAAAGCTCCAGAAAGAGAGTATGTCGGCAGAAGTAATACTGGCGGAGGAAATCCAACCTTGAACGTTGTCTCCTTCGAACTCGAAGGAGACTTCGCTGCATTCAGGGATCCTTCAGTAACAACAAACCAGACTGTCTACACGATACCGTCAAAGAGTGCACTCATAGGACTCATCGGCGCCTTGATAGGAATCGACAGATCCAACTCGAATGACGAACTCTACTGTCAAGACTACTTATCTCTTCTAAGACTCACTACAATAGGCATCAAGGTTGGGAGCACACCCCAAAAGGTTACCTTCTTCACAAATCATCGCTCACTCAAAGAGGGCAAGATAAAACCGTTCAAGACTGAGCTACTTGTCTCGCCAAGGTACACCATATTCGTGAGTTCCGAAGACCGCATCGCACAGAAGCTACTTGCTGTGTTGGAGAATAGATCCTTCAAGTACTGCCCAACGCTGGGACACGCGTACTGCTTGGCACGTATACCTTCATACAAGACGCATGTGGCAGAAGAGGTTGAATTATCCAATACTCGATGGGTCTCATCCGTGATCCTAGATGAGACGATGGAAACTGATAAAGAGACCATGTATCGTTTCGAGGAGGAACCGGCTCCTAGGCGCCTAATCTTGGAAAGGCATCTTCACCACTACTTTGTTGAGTCAAGATTGGAGAGGCGAGTTCTAAGACACTGGATCCCTGTACCCGTGGGCGGCCACAAGTCCAGATTCGTACTTATTCCACACCACACACCCTTGCTAACGAAGTTTGTTCAAATAGATGACCTAGAAGACGAGGCTGTTTGCCTGTACTAGCTCTCTAGCCGTAGATGAGTTGATACGATTTGGAGAAATTCCTAGCCCATCCCAGGGAAGAAAAAGAACCCGGTCTGCTCCAACACTCGATCAAGGTTGCATACAAAGCCAGAGAGCTAGCGTCGACGGTTGACTTGGGCACCCCCGCCTTCTACGCGGGGCTACTTCACGACCTGGGAAAACTCAACCCATACTATCAATCTCTATTCTCGGCTGAGGAGAAGGACCGTAAAGATTTGATGTCCCAGCTACAGAACCAGTATCTTCGAGGGCACTCGATACTCTCAGCGCTGGCATCCTACCGATTACTAAGCGGAACGGAGACAACAGAGAAAGAGAAACAGCAAGTACTTCTTACTATAGCCAGTCATCACTCACACTTGCGCCAACTGTACAAGACCATGGAAAATTACCAGCAGGCGAGCGGCGGTTACGGCCCCAAGTTCTACAGAAGCCTTACTGCAATGATTCAAAACGTCAAAGCGTTCATGATTGAAGCCGAATCGAATGCAGAGATGCGCGGCCTCGGTTGGAAGAACATCATTGACAACACTCGCATCCCAAACTTCACACCGTACGTTGTGACATCACAAGACTACATGGAGGAATACCTTGAGTTCTGCATAGCCTTTTCTGCTCTACTTCAGGCCGATCGCGGTAGCTTCTTCACCTGGCAAAGAGCACGGTTCGATCTCTCCCTTAACACTGGAACTCTCGTTCGATCAGGTCGGCTGGCAGATTTGAGGAATGATTTTCAGCAGAAGATCTTGTCAACCGTCAACTTCAGAGATCACGTCATGGTGCTGGAGGCACCGACAGGCATAGGTAAGACAAAGATGCTACTAGATCTAATTGAGAGACTAACTGCATCCGACACGTATGAGCGCGTCTTCTATTTCTCACCTCTGCTGGCACTCACTGATGATTTTGAGGGGAAGCTCTATGACACATCTGCTGCAGGAAAATCAGTGATCCAGGCAAAGGACCTAGGCTCGATACTGTCCTACAACCATGTCTACATGGGCAGTCTTGAGAGAAAACTCAAGCGTGACGGACCTGAAGCCGAAGAGAACTTAGCCGACTTTTTCAAGACCCAAGAATACTTTGAGATGGAATCGTTCAACCGGAAACTCATAATCACTACTACCCAGCGGTTACTCCACATAATCTACTCGAATGCAATAACGGATAAGATGAAACTCCTATCTTTCAAGAACTCCATCCTAGTCTTGGATGAAGTACAGACTATCCCCAAGTTCCTGCTCCCTAACTTCATCACCATACTGAAACTGATTGCAGAGAAAATGGACTCGCAGATACTACTAGTCAGCGCCACCGTACCGAACCAGATCAAGAACACTGTGAACTCAATTACTTACCCCTTGGACGTAAAGCAAGAATATCTGCGCCGGACTATCAAGAACATATTCTTCAAAGACTGCTTCGACATCGGAAAAGAAGAATCCATATTCAGTGATAAGGAACGACTACTGATCATCACAAACACTCGGAGAAAAGCCCTCGCCCTGTTCGATTCAGTAACCAAGCTCAGAAATGACGTAACCTACATCTCTGCGGGGATAAATAAGAAAACAAGACGTCAGTTGATCGCTACCTTGCGTGAGAACAAACCAGCGGTCGTCATTTCGACTCAAGTCATGGAGGCGGGAGTCGACGTAAGCTTCTCGAAGCTGTACCGCGAGGTCGGCCCGCTTGACAGCATAGTTCAAGCAATGGGTAGGCTCAACCGTGAAGCTGAGTCATCAGACCCTGCGACGATGATTGTGTTCAGACTCGATTCTGACTGGCGACCATACAGTGAACTAGAGGTCAATGAATCATTGTGCATACTCAGAGAGGTTCAGACCTCACACGAACTGTACGAAAGACTACCAGAATACTATGGCAGGATCGACGAGAAGAACCAGAAGAACAGGCGATTGGCGCAAGAACTGGAACAGAAGACTAGAAGCCTCGAATTTGATGAAGTCTGGGATTTCGTCTTGAAAAACGTCCTTAGCGAAGATTCGAGAGGTTCCGTGCTAATCCCTTCCCCAGATGAATGGGAAGAAGTGAAGGAATACTATAGTAGAAAAGGCGTCAAACCAAGAAGAGAAAGACACAACCCGTACGCCGAACTGATGGCGGAACTTCCAAAGACCCCTGCGGAGTTGAAGATCACACACCTATTTGATCAAGAACTAATCGAGAACGAGATCCTACTACCCAAGAAAGACTGCATCAGCAAACTATACGATGAGACGACAGGATTGGACGCCCTGTTGAGGCAACCTTGACCGATCCTATAACAATAGCAGTATCCAGAGCCATCCTGGAGGTCGAGGACGATGCCCCTCCATTGTCGGCAACACAGCTGCGCGGCTACCTTGGCAATCTCTTCGTAGACGACCCAGAGTTCCATCATCACTCCAATAAATCCTACCACTACCCCATCATACAATACAAGATAATTAACGGTAAACTCATGGTGATTGGTCTTCAAGAATACGCTAAGATCCTGCTTGACCGGATCTCAACAGTAGATCATATTACGACTCCTAGAGGTTCCGTTAAGGTGCGTGCAGTGGATATTCAACTCGACGCCTGCAATGTAGACTCCCAGACGCACTACTACGAGTTCGCAACACCATGGATCGCTCTAAACGAAGAGAACTACGCCAAATTCAAATTCCTGCCTGAGAATGGGCGTAGAGTATTTCTGGAGAAGATCCTTGTTGCAAATGCGCTGAGCGCTCTGAAGTGGCTAGGCATATTTCTGAACTACAAGGCGCAGTCATCCATAACCAAGTACGTGCCGGTGAGAGTGACGGCGCATAACAACACCTTCGAAGCCTTCCACGCCAACTTCTCACTCAATATTGGACTGCCCGACTACATGGGGTTGGGAAAGAGCGTCTCGAAAGGTTTTGGAAGCATAAGGCGAAGCTAATGCTCCTTGAGATATGCGAACACGGTAGTGTACTAAAGCGCAGCCACGACTGCTTCATTGTGAGGACTCCCAAAGAACAGTTGGAATTCCCAGCAGAGAAGATTGAGGCAATCATTATCACCGCAAACGCGTTGGTAAGCACGCAAGCGGTTGCTCTCTGTCTTGAGAAAGAAATACAACTTGTCTTTGCCGATTGGTCTGGAAGACCCTTCGGAAGGTTCTGGGCCAGCGCACCCGGAAGAGCAACTGAGATTCGACGAGGGCAGTACCTCAATCAGGATTCGCAACTGGCTTTTGAAATATCAAAGGAGATAGTTAAATCCAAACTGGCCGAGCAGAGAAGACTGCTTATCTCTCTTAAGAAGAACAGGAAGATCCCAACAGAAGCCCTGAAGCAGTCCGTCCATAGCCTTCAATCAGCGCTTGCTAAAGTTAACTCACTTCAGTTCGCACCTCAATTCAAACAGACCCTCCTTGGGCTGGAGGGTTTTGCAGCGTCAGAGTACTTCAAAGCCATATCATCAATACTGCCGACGAAATACACGTTTGACCAGCGAAGCAGAAGCCCTGCAAGAGATGAGTTCAACGCGATTTTGAACTACGTCTACGGCTACGCCTATTCAGACATCGAGAAGATCGTGATTATCTCCGGACTAGATCCGAACGCCGGAATCTATCACGCTGACCTTTACGGCAAACCAACACTTGTCTTTGACATAATAGAGATGTTCAGACCGAGAGTTGACCGCCTAGTCGTCAAAATGTTCACGAAGAGAATTGTGAGGGATTCATGGTTTGAAGACAGAGGCAGAGGCTCAGAGGGCGGAATATACTTGTCCAAAGAAGGTCGGCGAAATATCATAAGGCAATACGTCACTGAGGAATCGCATTTGATTCAAAAGGATACTTGGACATACTGTCGAAAACTAATTGAAAGGTTCCTGGGTGAGGCATGATGTTTTGAGAGAGAACATGTACTACGCAGTCTACGATATTTCAAATGACAAGACGAGAATGCAAACCATCCAGACACTGAAGAATGCAGGATTCGTGAGAATCCAGGAGAGTGTCTTCTGCGGTTCTCTATCGTCCCAGCAGAAGAAGAACTTGGTGGAGAGCTTGAAACGATTGGCAGGCAGATCTGAATCGATCTACCTCATACTGACCTGCAAGCATTGCTTCGGAAAGATAACAATAGTTGGGCAAGGTTTCGATATGGAATACGTATCAAACGAGAAGGCGATAGAAGTAGTTTGAAGACTAACTTGACTGTAACTGACGCTGTGGAGAATGCCTTCTGCCCCAAATTCACTTACTACCAACTGGTTCTCGGCTTGAAGCAGTATGAAGAAAAACAGGGAAGCGTCAAAGCTGGACGTGAATACCACAACCGTCACTCATCAACAAACCTCACGTACATGCCAAAACATATCGAAGGAAGGAAACTCACAGAGATCCAACTATTCTCAGAGACTCACCTGTTCTCAGGAAAGATAGATGAAGCGATAGAGGCACCGGAAGAGGTCATAATCATCGAACGCAAATACTCGGATCATGTCAACCTCGGCGCCACAATGAAGACTCAACTAGGATTGCTCTCAATCCTTGTTGAAGAGAACCTGAAGAAGAAAGTTGGAAAGGCGATAGTAGTCTTCGAGAGAACAAGAAGACGGGAAATGAAAGTGGATATTACCGAAGAAATTCGAAGTCTGGCGCTTTCCGTTCTTCAAAGAACAAAACGGGTCCTAACATCAGGATTATGCCCTGGCGCCAATTACAGTAACCGCTGTCTCACGTGCTGCTACAGAAAAGTATGTGAGGTGGGATCCCTGAGAGCATAACCTGCCACATGATAGAGGTTCCCTGCACCACTCATTCCATTCTACGCATGGATAGAAAATGCGGAGAGAGCAGTCCCACAGAATTGCCGCCGAAAGATGATGTTTATAAACCGTCAGATAATGGCACAATCCGAAACAGACGTCAACAAAACAGCCTCGAATCTTGCTCAGAATGCTCACCAGTGGCCCAAAAAGAGGCTGTCAGAAAGACTAATCCAACATAACAAGGATTGAAACAAGGGACCATGGACTTCAAGGATGATGTTCGGTAACGTCAGAAAGACTAATCCAACATAACAAGGATTGAAACCCTAAAGCAGGGATCATCATAATTGCCGGGTTCATGTCAGAAAGACTAATCCAACATAACAAGGATTGAAACTAGTACGCTGCGACTTCAGTTGCCGTTAGAGCCTTGGTCAGAAAGACTAATCCAACATAACAAGGATTGAAACGCCACGAGACCGCGGTCACATGGTTGCTTACGCGCAGTCAGAAAGACTAATCCAACATAACAAGGATTGAAACATACACCTCGTAATCATGTCCTGCGGCAGGTATGCTGTCAGAAAGACTAATCCAACATAACAAGGATTGAAACTGTTAACTCATTATGTTATGTTTCGTTGAGTATGGTCAGAAAGACTAATCCAACATAACAAGGATTGAAACAATTCAACTCGAACCCGGTCAGCTTTTACGGCGCGAAAGTCAGAAAGACTAATCCAACATAACAAGGATTGAAACCTAATGACCCGACCGCAAATATCGCATTTCTTCAGATCCGGTCAGAAAGACTAATCCAACATAACAAGGATTGAAACTCAATGAGGCGCTTGCGTTCCTCCGGCTTCAGCTGGTCAGAAAGACTAATCCAACATAACAAGGATTGAAACAGCAGACACCGCAGGATGAGGATCTCGCATTCAACCCAGTCAGAAAGACTAATCCAACATAACAAGGATTGAAACCTGAAAGTTCGACTCCATGGAACCTGGTTTTCTGCCGGTCAGAAAGACTAATCCAACATAACAAGGATTGAAACGAACAATGCGTGAAAGAAGCCCTCGGATTACCGGCGGGTCAGAAAGACTAATCCAACATAACAAGGATTGAAACTCAATGAGGCGCTTGCGTTCCTCCGGCTTCAGCTGGTCAGAAAGACTAATCCAACATAACAAGGATTGAAACAATTGCTTGAACTTCATCGTCGCTGATCAGGTAAGCGTCAGAAAGACTAATCCAACATAACAAGGATTGAAACTACTCATAGAGCTGTGACCTAGTCTTGTCTTGGAGCAGTCAGAAAGACTAATCCAACATAACAAGGATTGAAACTTCAATCCGTCTGGAATGATGCGCCCACAGTAGACGCGTCAGAAAGACTGTCAGAAAGACTAATCCAACATAACAAGGCGGGAGAGTGCATCACAAGAAAACTTGTAGCCCAAGAATACCTGAAGGATTCGGCAGAGACAGACAGGTTGATCGGAGACCAAGCAAGTCCTCTCGCACTCAGGAAGTTCCTCGAGCCGCTAAGACATTGAGCGACAGTCGAACCAATTGATACCTATTTACTTCCACAGTGGTGTGCATTATGACTTGCGAACAATGGGACTAGCCAGGCGCAGTCGAACCGTGCAGTGTAGAGTTGTCAGACTTATCTTGGTAGAATCGCATTATACTTTCTATAAGGTCTTGGAGTTTGTTGAGAACCATTCCAATCTCAGCCAGTAGCCAGGTCATTTCCGATGGGAGCCTAGATGCAAATGCGGCGTCGGTGTACTTGAGGGAGAATTTGTGCATGCATTCATTGTATCTATAGCGCCTTGAGATTCCATATGAGTTGTACCGAAACCCGCATCGACTCACGTCTATCGAGCCACAGTAACGACATTTCGGTTCTCGAGGGTCGTCGTCGCTCAACGGTACTGCTGAGCCAGCGGCGCAAAGTCGTGCTGCATGACGATGAGCGCAATAGGACAACGCGGAATCGCAGTCGCAATTCCACCCGCCGTCAACACGTTCTACAAAGTATGATCCTACCCCGACATCTGTCTTGACCAGAAACTGGTTTGGGCTCAAGCGCTTCACTTTGTTAGCCCGATAAATATCGAAGCCTTGTCGAGCCGACTCATCGTCACGGCAATCTTCCGACAATTCTTGATCGGTGCGAAATTCGGAAACGAGTAGATAAGGTTCCGTGGGCTCTGGAAGATGTAAGCCATTAGGGCCTAGAGATTCAAACCTTTAGATCCTAAGGAATTTTGCAGGTTACGGGTAAATCCCGAATTTCCAAACACCCTACTCCAGTTATTGGTGGACCGGGCGGGATTCGGACCCGCGACCTCCCGGAATTTTGGAGAGAACTTGCAAACCGGGCGTTCTTTGGCCCTCTCATATCTTTCGGTATACCAGGCTGAACTACCGGCCCACTTTCCTGTAGACGCAGTACCTCAAACCTTTAACCATTACCAGCCTAGGCCACGATCAGAACCAGCCGCGCAGATCACTGAAATCACAGGCGTTCGAACGTTAAATCCTTCACGTTCTTAGCGTTCTGTATGGAGGTGAGGCAATTCTCGCACACCTTCTTCTCGAGAATGATATCTGCCAATGCTTCTTCTTCGAAGATAGCGGCTGCGCTTGACTGAACGTAGTTGGCGGTGAACTTGGCTTTCCTAGTTGCCGGACGCTTCTCGCACACTTCGCAAGTGCCCGCGCCGACTTGACGTTGCATTCGATCTATCAACGTAAACCTCTCCGGAAAGGCCCTCATACACCTTCAGCGTAAGGGTGTTTCCCTCCCATGACCACCACGACGAATGCCTCAAACGAAATCAGGCATCTCCTGAACGCGTTTCATTTCGATCATAGAAAGTTGGGGTCGCGAGAGGAGTGTATAGACTATGTTATACAATCAGTCCTTCAATTCCAGCATACCCGATCGAACCCCGGTTCCACTCACTGACGGTTTGCCCTCGTATTGGCCAGCAGCGCAAAGAGAGTTCCCAGACGCAGTACACATCTCAAGAATCGGGATTCAGGGCCGAGTGAATAACAATCGCATGGAACGCTATCATGGAACGTTCAAGGAAAGGTGGAAAACTATGCGGGCGATCAAGAAACCAGATTCCGCATTGATCGAGGGACAACGAATCTACCACGACTACCTAAGACCACACACAGCCTTGGAAGGGAAAACCCCAACGGAAGCAGCAGGAATCAACCTACAACTGAAGGGCAACCGATGGAAAGAACTCATACGGCAAAGCGCAAGGTCAAATCAGAAATGAACCGTTCGTGGGTGCCCTTTTATCTTCCCATACCTCAATCTTTCTAAGAGGATTATTGGTTAAGGAAATCATCAACCTAGGCAAAACCGTCTACACATGCGAAATCTGTGAGCTAGGATACGCCGACCGCGAAAACGCAAATGCATGTGAAAATCACTGTCGCACACATAATGCTTGTTCACTGGAAATTACTAAGAAAGCAATCTACGATCCGTTCAAACTGAAATCGCCATAGCCCACCCAGAAGTTAACAGCCATTTCAGCCGCCGTTCAAGTTACCAGAACCCGACCCCCCCTATAGGGGGGTACCCGACCGGTCTTCCAATTCCAAACGAATACAACCGCTTATGAATCTACCATGGAACAGAATACGTCAGCCCCCACATTGAGAAGTACCCTGCGGACGGATAGCGTCAACTCTTCGGTTGGTGATTCAGAATCTGGAGTCTCAATGGGAACGCGGATGGAGCGAATTCAGCGCAAAAGGGTGCCGTTTTCAGGGAAAAGGGGGCCGCTTTCCGGGAACATGGGGCCGTTTTCAGATAAGGCAAGGGAACCGCGCGCAACTCTACTGGGATATGTTGAAGGAAGAATGCAAAGGCATCAACGCACAACTTGACGTTACCCTGGGGAGTTAGTACCCAGATCTAGAATCGAACGGCGAGGAGTCGACAACAATGCTGTTTGTCGCAAAGCCTAGACCTCAAGAAAGTAACGTCTCATAATCATGACCCCTACCAAACTTATCAGAAATTGAGGGCCGCCGGTGGGATTTTCACGTCGTTCTTCGCGACGTTTTGAACCCACCCTGCGGGGTCCACAGCCTTGTACCCTCTTCTGGAGGTCCGTACGCTACCAAGTTGCGTGGAGTTTGTGGGCTCCTCTACGCTACGGCGGCCATCGCAGCACCGTGCAGTCTCGTTCTAATATCAACCTTTCCAAGTGTAAGACAAACTTCAGAACACGTCTTGCATCAGATTTCGTATGCGATAGCTCTGGCATATTTTTTATTCAACCAATCTGCTTCACAGCCTACTCTGTGATGATCGTGAATTGATCAAGCTCGGCATGCATGTCTCAATCACCGGAACCATTGACCAAGCGGCTGACCGCGCAAAGCAACTGGAACTGCAGACGTTTCAAATGTTCACCCGCAACCCACGGGGCTGGAAGTTCAGGAAGCTTGACAAGGTTGAGACGAAGGAGTTTAGACGGAAGGTCGAATCGTATGGCTTCTCGTCGACTGTATCTCATATGCCGTACCTTCCAAACCTCTCATCTCCGAAGAAGCTGATCTACAACAAATCCCTGAAATCCTTAGTAGCCGAGTTGGATCGATGCGCCACGCTCGGCATACCTTACGTGGTAACCCACCTAGGAAGCCATCTTGGGGTGGGAGCCGACATAGGCCTCGAACGAATTGTAACGGCCATCAATCAGGCCCTGTCCCAGAACAAGAGCGATGTCATGCTGCTGCTGGAGAACACGGCTGGAACAAAGAATAGTATGGGCTCGACCTTCGAGGAGGTTAAGAGAATAGTTGACGGAATCAAAAACAATGACCGAGTGGGCGTCTGCTTCGACACGGCTCACGCATTCGCAGCAGGTTATGATTTACGAACCTCTGAAGGCGTGAATAACACGATTACCAAATTTGATTCAATTCTCGGACTTAAATTGCTAAAGGTGATTCACCTGAACGATTCGAAAGGCGAGCTAGGATCAGGAAGAGATAGACATGAGCATATTGGCCTTGGGTATATTGGAGAAGAGGGTTTCAAGGCTCTCTTCCGGCACAGCGCGGTGCAGAACCTTCCTTTCGTAATGGAGACACCGATCGACTCGCGCAGAGATGACGTGGGCAATATCAGGAAGGTTAGGGAACTGTCTGGCTGATCACGACTATTCTTCCGCAAAGACATCCCGCAATGTTTTCTCCATCCTTGCCACGAATGCACCTCTTGGTAAGATTATATCAAATCCGACCTTGTGTGCCTCTTCGGCCAGCTGCACATTCACGTGTGAATAATAGCCTAAGGTTGTACAGGGTTTTCCCCTCACGAATCCCATGAGATCAACAATCTTCCTGTCAAGAGCATCCAAATTCACTACGAGAACTGGTGGTATGCTTTCACCCAGCTTACTTAGGAGTCCGTCCCAGTCGGTCATTACTGTAACGGCAAACCCTAGTCTTGCCGCAATGCCCTCGATCTTTGATGAGAAAAGCAGATCTGGTTCGAACACAACGATCGGCGTATGGTGCTGCAAGGCTCTTCCCTAGCTCACTTTTCAATCGAAACTGATTAAAGTTAAGCAGGTTTGTAGGCCTACCATGATCTTCAAGCAAGTCCCTGTCGGCACATTCCAGAACTTTGCCTATATTATCGGCGATGAAAAGGCCAAAGTCGGTGCCATAGTGGATCCTGCGTGGGAGACAGACAGGCTACTGAAGTTGTGCGAGGATTTGGGACTGAAAGTCAGCTACGTAATCAATACGCATTCCCATCACGATCACGTCCAAGGAAACGAGCAGGCTGCAAGACAGACAGGCGCAAAGATCGTAATGCATGAGAAAGCATCGTTGCGAAAGGACATCCCCGTCAAGGACGGCGATGTAATTGAAGTTGGCTCGATCAGAATAGGAGTTCTACACACGCCTGGCCATTGCCCCGATTCCATCTGCCTGCTTGTGGATGGGAAATTGTTGACAGGCGATACGCTCTTTGTTGGGGAGTGTGGTAGAACAGACTTACCAGGTAGTGATCCAAGTCAGATGTATGACAGTCTGTTCAACAAGATCCTTCCCTTACAAGACAACATCGAGGTCTATCCAGGTCACGATTACGGCAGGAGCCCATCATCTACCATTGGGTATGAGCGCAAGAATAACTACACTTTGAAAACACGAACCAAACAGGAATTCATTCAATTCATGGCTGAACCATAGGCCAATGCGCTGCAAATGAAGCGGGCGGACAATGCAGAGTGTTCCAGAGTCAGCTGACATCGCAGTCATAAAGCGGATTCTGCGCGCAATCGGAGAACCACCAACGCCAGTTTATCGACCGAGCGATGACACGTTTCTGATGCTTGATGCGATCTCTGACTTTTCGTTCAAGGACAAAAGAACACTCGACCTCGGAACAGGCTCGGGAATCTTGGGGTTGTTTGCAGCGACTCAAGGGGCCATTGTCACGCTCGCCGACGTTGACGAAGCAGCGGTGAGGCATGCAGCATCAGCGGCGCAGTCACTCGGAGTCGAAGTAAATGCCGTAGTCTCTGACCTGTTCCAGAACGTGCATGCGCAATTTGATGTCATTCTATTCAATCCTCCTTATCTGCCAAGCACTGCTACTGTCGACACTGCGATTGACGGTGGTCAGCGTGGTACAGTCTTGGTTGACAGATTCCTCAGAGAACTGCCTGAAAAGTTGAAGAGAGATGGAACTGCCTTCTTGTTGCTGTCCAGTCTAAACGACCCATCGTCCCTGAAAAGCAAGTATGATGAATTCTCTTTCGGCTTGGTCAGAAAGCGTGCGTTCTTCTTCGAGGAGCTTCAAGTCTTACGATTGAGATTTCGCGGCATCTCCGGTTAGGGACTTTATGGCTACGTCATCTTCGTAGAATTCACTTTCCTGAATAGCCTTTCTACCCGCATAACCCTCATGCAGCCCATGCCAGAACGTCACAGTCTCCTCACCCAGCTTCCAGCATAACCAGACGCGTGTACCTAGCCTAACAGCCGGAAAATCCACAAGCCCAGTGCTCATATCCTTAAGGACGCATCCCAGTTCCTCAAGCTTCTGGATCTCTTTCTCCAATTGCTGCATTGCTGACGTCATAGCATCGTCATCAGTTGACCCATCAGCCTTCTTCTTGATGGCAATGACGCGTTCGACGACGTCCTTCACCTCCGGCAAGTACTCGTTCGCCTGTTTGGGAGTAAAGAAGATTGGCAAAGATCTCTGACTTTGACTGGAAGAGGGAAAAGATATGAACTTTGCACGGGTCAGACTACGATATGAAGGCGAAAACCTGGGTTAGCGAATTTCTTCGCCAAGCTCGCGTCGCGCATTTGGCAACTAGTAGGGACGGGAGCCCTCATGTGATCCCGATCTGCTTCGCCTTTGACGGCAAAACGCTGTACAGTTCTCTCGATGAGAAACCTAAGCGAGCTAACCCGAGGAATCTTCGTCGAGTGAGGAACATAATCACAAATCCTAGAGTGTCCATGATCGTGGATTTGTATTCAGAGAACTGGCAGGAGCTACGATACGTAATCGTCCAAGGAACTGCTGAAATTGTCTACAAGGGCAAGGAGCATGAAT
>Ga0315282_10000437_pt1 | contig 82838 bp, 66 predicted proteins | sample YL17G07_20_MG_FD_203693 | JGI IMG/M metagenome (GOLD analysis project Ga0315282, IMG submission 203693) | Sediment microbial communities from Yellowstone Lake, YNP, Wyoming, USA - YL17G07_20 | ecosystem: Environmental > Aquatic > Freshwater > Lake > Sediment | place: USA: Wyoming | collected...
GCCAGAAAACCTGCAAACTGTTCTGTGTTATAGTCGGTTCTCGTCAAGGGTGTAGGCTCCTTTCATCGGGAGATTTTGTTGCTCACACAACAAAACCTACACCCTCTCGCTATTTACACACTCAAATTTACGTCACCGCACCCCCTTCGCGAGACAGAGCCTTGGGTGTGTGCCGCCAGCCCAGGACCAGCCAGCGGCATCAGTAAGGGGGATTAAAGTCCCGCTCTCCGTCATTCCTGCGCCAGGGACGGCGTCTTCCTTGTCTACTTCTGCGCCAACAGGAAATCAGCAAAGCTGGCTGCCACCATCGGCGACGAATCGGAGGCAGGAGGCAGCATCGTCCGCACCACGAGTCCCCGACAGGTAACCTCACCGTCGCCCGCCCCGCCCATCTCGGGCGGCAGGTCAAAACTCAACTCGAGCGAAGTCTCAGGATCCACCAGTTCGCTGGCCTCGAAAAGGATCCCCGAGCGGCTGATGTTGACGGTTTTCGATTCGTACCAACCGATTTCGCCGAGAGGACGGTAACGGACAGTGATGGCGACGGGATAACGTGAGGCTCTGTCGTCTAGGTCGAGAGGAGAAAACCCGCGACGTTCCATATTCACCTCGCAGAATTACGCGACCTTCGGCGCGAGGCTGGCCGACACGACTCTTTGCCCGGACACAACCGCCCGAGCCCCCTCACCCCGCATCGTACCATACCTGACGGAAAAAGGAAGACCTTTCATCATGAACCGGCGTGCCCTGGCGGGAGCTCTCCGCCCCGCCGAGCCGTGCAGCCGCCACTCCGACGGTTTGGCCAACGGAATGCTCCACGACCCGTGCGATCAGCGGTTCAACGCAGCGACGGAAAGTGCGCAGTGCCCCAGTTTTCTGGTCAGGGGCGGAGCCTGGCATGGACGTCAAGGCCTTTCACGTTACGGCCCAGGGAACCCTACGGACCATGCCGGGAATATTGCCGGATGCCAAGCAGGCGGCTTGACGGGCCGCCGCCGCCCGAGGTATTGTGCCGGGCAGCCTCTGAAGGCAGCTCGCAAGGGCTCATGTTGCGGCCAATAGCGGCGTCTTGCTCACAGGGAGGAGAGAAGTGAACCTTCATCACGTGGTCGAAGCCCAGCAGTTTGATCTTGCCACCATGCTCCATCTCTTCGAAGTCGCCGAGAAGATGGAGCAGGTGGTGGCCCACGGCGGAATCACCGACTACCACAACCGCATCATGGCCACGCTCTTTTACGAACCTTCCACGCGGACGCGCTTTTCATTTGAGACCGCGATGCATCGCCTGGGGGGACATGTGATCTCTACCGAGAACGCGGCAGAGTTCTCCTCCGTCGCCAAGGGCGAAACGCTGGAAGACACGATCCGGATATTAAATGGCTACGCCGACGTGATCGTTATCCGCCACAAGGAGGTGGGGTCTGCCAAGCGAGCCGCGGCGGTTAGCCGCGTTCCCATCATTAACGCCGGTGATGGCGCTGGACAGCATCCCACCCAGGCCCTGCTGGATCTTTACACCATTCGTAAGGAGATCGGCAAGATCGATGGCTTGCGCATCGCCATGGTCGGAGACCTGGCGCAGGGCCGTACCGTCAGGTCGCTGACCTACCTCCTGAGCAAGTTCAAGGATGTGACCATTTTCTTCGTCGCCCCACCCTTGCTCAAAATGAAGGAGGACATCCTGGAGCACCTGCGCGAGCGTCATGTACCCTACATCGAGGAGACGGACCTTAACAAAGTCCTGCCCCAAGTGGACGTGGTCTATCAAACCCGCATCCAAAAGGAACGCTTTGGGGACCGCATCGCCGACTACGAAGCATGCCGCGGGGTATATATCCTGGACGGGGATAGCCTGCGGCGCATGAAGCCCAAGGCCATCATCATGCACCCCCTGCCGCGGCTGGAAGAAATCAGCATGGATGTGGACGGCGACTCGCGCGCCGCCTACTTCCGCCAGGCCCAGAACGGCCTTTACGTCCGCATGGCCCTTCTCACCCAGGTTCTGAAATAACCCTCGCCCGAAGGCCGCCAACACCAGGCAGCCTGCCACTGGCGTCCCCCTAGGCTGATCAGCATTCAATTCAATTCGTCCGGCACCTTGGTGGTAGCACAACCGGGCCATTGAAACACACCGTTTCTAAGTAGAAACTATGCGCATGAAAGCCGCAGAGACCAAATCCAAGAAAGAAGCAACAGGAGAGAGGATCAGCATGAGCATCGGGGCACGAATCAAGAAACTGCGGGAAAAGAAGGGACTGTCGCAGGGAGATATTGAAAGGACCACCGGGCTTCTACGCTGCTACACGTCACGCGTCGAGAACGGCCACACCGTTCCTTCGCTCGAGACCCTGGAGCGTTTTGCCGCCGCTCTGGACCTTCCTCTGCATGAGTTGTTTTACGTAGACGAGAACGCCCCGACGGCAACGAACCCCAACGCCCGTAAGTCATTGGAAGAACTTGCGGAAGATGAGGGCAAAGACGGAACCGACGCGCGGTTCCTATTGAAAATGAAATCACTACTTGGACATCTGGCCGAGCCCGACCGGACGATGCTGCTCACGATGGCGCGGAAACTCGCCGCCCGTTAGTCGAAACCTGCCCCCCTGCAACCCCTCTATTCCTTTTGAGGAACGAGGATGATGCCTTCCTCCGGCTCCTTGCCCGTCGATCTCTCCGGCGGCTTTCCAGAAAGTGCACGCAAATAATTGACAAGATTCCACTTGCGGCTGTCTGGCATCCGCACTCCTTGCCCGGGCATGGTTTCCGACCCGCCACCGATAATTGCGAACAACTCACCATCCGTGCGCTTATCGAGGGTCTCCGGCTTGGTGAAATCGGGCGGATTGATCTTCATTTCCTCCACCATGTCCCCTTTGCCATCGCCTTTTGCCCCGTGGCACATCGCGCACTGCGTGTCGTAGATTTTCTTGCCCCGCTCAACCAACACAGTAGTGAACTTGGTGGGGTTCTTCTTGGCGGTGTCTTCCGGCGTGATTTTGAAAGCATGCACGGCCTGGGGAGCTGTCGCCGAGGCCGCCGCTCCGGTCGCCTGGGTGGGCTTCTCTTCGGTTTTCTGTTTTTCCTGCGCCCATCCCGCGCCCACGAGCAACCCGAAGATCAGGAGCCCGTGGATGTATTTGTTGTTCATGTGGCCTCCCGGAGGGGTTCCGTCACTGCCGCCGCGCTAGGACACACCTCAAGTGGGCGGTGTTTTTGAACCACCTCAACAAGAACAGTGCAATTACGATACCTTGCCTGACATTTATCAATAAAATTCTGCCTGGTCGGACGCCGTCTTCAACCCCGGTCAGGCGAGACGTTTTGTCCGAATGCCAACTAGCTCCGGCATGTGGCCCGGAGAATGCTTCGTGCCTCCCCAACCGCCTGAGTTGTCTGCCCCCGCAAAGCCTGGAGCGCGTCATGATGGCAGCGTCCGCCCTGCGGATTGAACGTTTGCCCCCGCTGCGTTAGAATCCTCGTCCGTCTTGGGAGGCGAATTTGCAGCATACCGAGGTAATCGCGCATGGCACTGATCCAATTCACCAAGAATCACTCTGACCATTCCACCGACAAGGGCTATCAATTCGAATTTTTCTGCGACCGCTGTGGCAACGGTTTCATGACCGAATTTAAGGCCTCGATGACCGGCATGGCGACCAGCGCCTTGCGTGCCGCCAGCGACATTTTTGGCGGAGTTCTTGGCCGCGCCGCTTCCGGAACCTACGAAGTCGAGCGTGCAGTGCGAGGCCCGGGCCACGATCACGCCTTCCAGGCCGCGGTCGAGGAAGCCAAACCGAATTTCAAACAGTGCCCAAAGTGCTCGCACTGGGTCTGCATCACCATGTGCTGGAACCCCAAGCGCGGTCTCTGTTACTCCTGCGCGCCCGACGTCGAAACCGAGCTGGCGGCGGCGCAGGCGCAGGCCACCGTGGAGCAGATTCAGACCAAAGTCCGTGAGCAGAATCTAACGAAGGACATCGACCTTACCAGTGAAGCTGCCGCCCTGTGCCCCAGTTGCGGAGCCCGCACGCAGGGCGCCAAGTTCTGCCCTGAGTGCGGCAAGCCGCTGCGACCCAAGGGCGAATGCCCGCGCTGCGGCACCAAGGTCGAGGCGGGCGCGAAGTTCTGCCCCGAATGCGGCAACAGGATGGCTTAGCCGGTCATGCCCACTTTCTCCGGGAAATTCCAGTACCAGAATCCCGACGGCACGCCGCTCTGCAGCGGACCCTGCCGGTTGAGCTTCGAGAAGGAGAGCTTCACGCTCACTCCGACGAGCGGCGCGCCCATCGCTTGTGATCTCGGCGATATCGACATCTTTACGCCCGCCGACCACGAACTGACGCTCACGCTGTACAGCGGCCAGCGCATCGTCCTTTCCCAGTTCGGAAAAACATTCCAGAACCTGAGCCACGACCTGTTGGAGGCGTATCGCCAGCGGTTGGTTCAATGCCTCCTGTTGGAAGATCTGGAGGAAGTCTCGCGCTTCGAGGGAATCGTGCAGCTTAGGTCGCAGGCTGCAGGACGCTCGTTCGCGAGTCCGGCGGAGTTGCGACTCTACAAATCAAACCTAGCCGTGCTGCCGACCCAGGCCACCGGCCTGCAATGGCGCCTGGCGGAAATCGACAGCGTCGAATTCGATGATGCGGCCTACGCGGTCTTGATCGGGGCCGGGGACGAGACCCTCGTCGTCACCAAGCTCGCCAGGCGCACCGGCGAGTTTCGCCAGCGGCTTGAGGAAGGTATCGCGGAGATCACAGAGAAGGCTGCGCAGGCAACGCACGAACTCCTTCCCTTCCTCAATCCCAATCAATTCCAGTTGGTGTCGCAAATGCTCAAGGAAGGCCACGTCGCATCCGTCCCGAGACTCAAAGCGATTCACCCCAAGACCGAAACTGCCCTGGTCGAGAACATCGTCGACGCCAAGCTGAAACCGTACTTCGACGCCCTCTTGGCACGAACTCCAACCGGGATCTATACCGGCTTCAAGTTCATCCGGGAAGAGGAAGAAGACAGCAAGGAGCCAGAAACCGCCGAAGTCGCGGGGGAATCCGCACGCGCTGATCAGCAGGCCCCGGCCGAGGAGGCCGTCGAAGGGGCAACGGTAGAGAAGGAACCGATTCTCCATTGGTTCTTCTTCCCGCTGGCGACCCGGCCAGTCGCCCCGCGCCCCGGGAACCTAGTGGCCTGGGAAGCCACTTCGCGCGGCGGCCGTGCAACGTACTTCTTCCGGCTCCTTCCGGGCGAACAGGCGCCGCAGCTCGAAGATTCCACCCGCGCTGGCGCTCTCGTGGACGCTGCCGTTCGTCAACTCAATCGCGCCCTGGTGCTGCTCAACTTTCGGCGCGAGCCCATCTATCTCTCCGACGAAAAACTCGAATTGACGCCCCGCTACCGCCGTTACGCCATCGCCTGCCGCAAGCTACCCGAACTGCGCCGCCTGCGCGCGTCGTTCCTCGGCCGCGCCATCCACACTTCACCCGAAGCTTGGCTGAAGCAGGTCGAATCGTTTCTTATTCAGTAGAGACGCTTCGCCGCAGCGTCTTGGGTGAGAACCGAAAGGTGTGACGGCGCACCGGGCGACGACCTGCTGCCCAACCCCTTGCACCGCCCTCATTGCCTGCGAGGCCGCCGGCTACTGGGTCTCCAAGTACTCCGCGTCGGCAATGTTCGAGGGCTTGTCTTCAATGGATGTGCCGGGGGAGAAGGCCACCTTCTTATACCGTCCTCCCACCTTGCGAATGACATCGAGCCATCCGTCATCCCATTTGATCCTCGCCTCGCCGTTAACCACGGTCCAAGTGCCCCTCTCCGAGCCGCGATCTCTGTGGGCCCGACCATCGGGTTCGAGCGTGGCGATGAAAGTCGATCCTGTCCCGTCTCCCAGCCTCCATCGCCCCAAGAACTTGGCTCTCCCCGCTGTTGACAGCCCAACGGAAGCGCTGAACTCGATACGAGCGATTTCCGCCAGGCGGAAGCTTTGCTGTCTCCCATCCTTGAATACGATCAGGATGGAGCCCAGACTCTCATCCGGCGTCGCCCCCAACATAGGGACCGCAGGAGGCGCGAGAAGTGCCAGCACTCCCAGGACCCTGACCACCTTCGTAGCAATTCGCATCGCTCTCCTCCTCAGAAGGCCTGCACAACAGAAACACTTCTCCTCTTGTTCCAAACGGTAGTACAAAGAAGTCCCAGCGGTGGTTCCCAATCAGAGGACCTTTTGTCATCCTCAGCACGCCCAGGCCACCGTTCTCTGCCGGGCGGAATTTTGCGACTTGCAAACATCGCTCAACCGTGTAGAGTCGTAAGTCATTCGAGAAAAAAGAGCGGTGAGCTTTCAGAGAATGCGGAATCGCGCCGCAGAAGTCATCCCCAGGAGTAGAGAGACCATGCGCAAGATTATTGCAGCAATCATCGCGAGCTGTGTAGTTCTACTGGTGGAGGCGGCGAGGGCCGCGGAGCCGGTGACGCTCACAAGTGACGGGTGGACCATCACGGCCGACATCGCTCAAGCCACGTTGAGTGTCTCGCACGAAAAGTTGGGGACGGTGATGAAGAACGCCCGACTCAGCCTTCGCGACGAACGCGGTTTGCGCGCGCTCGAGGGCTGGTCGGTCGAAAAACCCCGCACGAACGAGCTTTCCATCCGCACTGCGCAGCCGCGGACGGGCTGGACCATCGAAGCAAGCCCTAACGCGCTGAAGATTTCGAGCACTGCGTCGACTGCGGTTGTTACGGCGGAGGTTCCCGCCCCACCGGACCGCATCCCGGCGCGCCTTCTCGATCCCCAGGGCGTACCTGTCGATTGGACGGGAACGACCGAGGTCGCGCACAGTTACGGCGGCAAGGTGACGTGGAACCGCTCTTATCTGCCCACGCGCAACTCGGAAGTCATGCAGTTCGCACTGGGACAAGTGTCCGGCATCGGTCTTCACAGTCTCTTCGACCGCAAGACCGACATTGCCATCAGCTTCTCCGAAGCCGCGCGCTTGGAACGGAGCGCGCAGAACACCGATGTGCTCGACGCCACGATCCCCGTCCCTGGAAATACGCTAGTGCGCCTCACGCCGGACTACTTCACCAAGACTCTCGGCGTCCCTTATGACATCCCCTTTGACGACTCCCACTTCCGTAGGGCGCCGATGGTCTGGTCGAGTTGGACTTCCTACTATGCCGAGGTCAACGAGGACGACATTGTGCGGAATACCGATTGGTTGGCCGCCAACCTCAAGCTCTACGGCTTCGAGTACGTTCAGTTGGATGACGGTTACGACCGTGGGGCCAGGGGCGAGCACTACTGGATCGAGAATTGGGACCAAAAGAAATTCCCGCACGGGCCGCAGTGGCTGACCGGCTACATCAAGTCGAAGGGACTGCGCCCGGGCCTTTGGCTGGTTCCCAACGCTTACGCGGGCGCTGTGAAGGAGCATCCTGACTGGTACGTGTACGACAAGCATGGCAAGATCATGCGCGACTACAACACGCCGACACTCGATTCCTCCAATCCCGCCGTTCTGGGATTCGTGAAGAAGCTCTTTACCACGTTGAACGGCTGGGGATTCGAATACTACAAGTTCGACGGCGAGCACGCCTTTCCGAAATACGCTCCGCCCGCAGACCGCAGCCGGCTCTTCGACAAAATGACTGATCCGCTCACCGTTTACCGCAATCGGATCAAGTTGATCCGAGAAACCATCGGACCCAAGACCTTCATCGAGGGCTGCCCAGCCGGCACGCCGCTGAACGGCATCGGCTACTTCAATTCCTATTTCACCGGCGATGACGTTTACAACAGCTGGCAGGGAATGTACCCGCTGTTCAGCTCGATTGCCGCCAATGCGTTCCTAAACCACCTCCTCGTTTACATAATGCCGGCGGAAGGAATGGACGTCGGCCCCTACATGACGGTGGAAGAGGCCGCGAAGAAACGCGTCCGCAGTGTCATTGAAACCGCGCGCTCACGCGAAACACCTATGGTAGGCTTTGGCACGACGCTCCCCGAGGCGCGCACGCTGGTCTCCTGGGTGGCATTGAGTGGCGTGGTCTATCCCCTCGCCAGTGTCATGCCGGAACTGCCGGAAGAGCGCGCCAGACTTCTTAAGATGACGATGCCTACCATGCCCATACTGCCCGTGGACCTTTTCAGCCGGGGCACGGACATGGCGTGGGATAAGTTCAAACACACCCAGCCTGACTTCTACATCCACAATTACGCGGAGATATTGGACCTGAAAGTAAACGCCCCGTCGGGAAATTACGACGTCGTGGGGCTCACCAATTGGCGCGGCGAGACCACTACCCGGGAGGTTTCACTCGTGGACAAGCTGGGGCTCCGTGCCGAGTCCCCCTACCTCGTCTTCGACTTCTGGGGCCAAAAGTCGCTCGGCGTAGTCAAAGACAGGCTGGACGTCGAGATTGAACCTCACGATACGCGGGTGCTGCAAATCCATCCTCTGCTCGATCATCCCCAGCTTATGGGAATCTCGCGGCACATCAGCGGCGCCTATTCGATCCGTGACCTCACATGGGATGCGGTGTCCAGCACGCTGCGCGGCTCATCCGAAGCTGTGGCTGGCGAGGACTACACGCTCTTCGTGAACGTGACTGAGGGGATGGCTGCGCGGCAAGTGCGCGCCGTGGCCCAGGGGGTCGGCGAGATCCCTGTTCAGCAGGAGCTGAGCGGCAGCACGCTGGCGATCCGCTTCCGAGGACAGGAGGCGCCGGTGGACTGGCAAATCCAATTCACTCCCGGCAGCCGCTAGGCCAGCCTGGATTTCGCGCCCGAGGCCATCTGCGAATGGAAGGACCCTATCACGAGCGCGCCGAATTGTGCCTTCGCGTCCAAGATATCCCCTGGCCAATTCCTGATGCTTTTCCCGCACGGACGATTGTTCGTCACATCGAATCCTGACAGACGCCCTCGATGATGGGTGACCCGGACCAAGGGATCTAGAACTCGAACACATATCCCTTGCCGTTGAACGTGGGCCGAAGTATGATAACGGAAGGGCGTAAACACAACTCAGACTGGAGTCAATTTCGTCATGAGCCGACGACGGCTTTTCGGAGTCCTCTTCTCCTGCTTTCTCGCCTTGAGCGTCAGCGCCGACACGCTCGGCGCCGAAGCCAAGCCTCTCGGCAGAAAACAGATTTTCAATCTGCTGCAGGGAAGTGTTGCTCCAAAGCGCATTGTCAGTCTAATCGACCAACGCGGAATAGACTTTGAGCCGAGCAGCGAAGACGTTAAGGCTCTGCAGCAGGCGAAGGCGAGCGAGTCGGTCATCAGCGCCGTGCGGGCGGCGCGGCAGGTGCTGCCGAAGGAAGTCGTGCTTGAGCGTCATCGCGCCAAAGCAAAGGAACTCGAAGGCCGGGGCGCAGCGGCCGACGCAGAAAGCGAATATCGCGCCGCCTTGCAGATCGATCCCACGGACGCAACCCTCCACGCGGGGCTCGCCCGCCTCCTGGGGCAGCAGAAGAAGTGGACCCTCGCCGTCGGGTCCTACCACGAATCCCTACGCCTGCGTCCGGGCGATTATGAAACCAACTACGAACTGGGCGTTGCCCTGCGCGAAAGCGGCGACCCGGCGGGCGCCATCAATGCCTGGAGTGAGGCGCTGAAATACAAGCAGGACGACCCGCCGCTCTTCGAAGACCTGGGTCGCGCTTTTGCCGAGCGGCGCGACTGGCGACGCGCGGCCATCGCATATCGCACTCTGGCGCGCCTGCGTCCGGATTCCGCGACAGCATTCATGGAACTGGGGATGGCGCTTCGCAATGGCGGCGACCCGCCGGGAGCGCTCGCAGCCTTCCGCGAAGCCGTCCGGCTCAACTCCAACGACCCCGTCGCCCACAATAACCTGGGGTTCGCGTTGGAAGAGAGGGGCGAGCTGCAAGCGGCCCTCGAACAGTACCAGCTCGCGGTTCAGCTCAATCCCCGGGACTCTGGCATCAAATCCAACTTCGAACGCGCCTCGCAGAAACTGACGCGACCGTCGCTCGTGAAATAGGCGCGGCTTTGTGCCCCCGCCAAGAAAGGCAGAACCTGCGCCGCGTCGCGAAAGTCTAGGTACAAGGCATGCGCTTACATTAGTTTCAGCAGATCCACGAATTGTTGGACGCCAAGCTCTTCCGCGCGCGCCGTGGTGGGCAACCGCAGTCTTGCGAGCGCCTCTGCCACCCGCTCGCGCCCGAATCGGCCGGCGAGGTTATTGAGCAGATTCTTGCGCTTCTGCGCAAAGCAGAGCTTCACGAGATCGAGTAAGCGCGCGCGTTCCGTCCTTGACTCGGCAGGGAATTGCAGCCGCATTGTGAAGCCGACGAACGTGGAATGAACTCTGGGCGGCGGCGAGAAGGCGCCGGGCGGGACCTGCAGAACAATGTGGGGTTCAGTGTGAAGTTGCGCCAGGACGCTGAGATATCCGTAATCACGCGTCCCAGGCCGCGCCGTCAGGCGCTCCCCTACCTCGCGCTGAACGAGCAGTGCCATGCCTCGAATCGAGCTCGCCGAGTCCATCAATCGATGAATAATCGGGGAGGTAATGTAGTAGGGCAGATTGCCGAAGACAAAGCACTGGCCGGCATTACTGGCGCGGCAGATGTCAGCAAGATCGGTGGTGAGAATATCCGCCTGCTCGACCACAATGCGGGGATTCCCGGCCAGTTTTTCCTCCAGTTCGCTCGCCAGTTTCGCATCCAATTCGATCGCAACCACGCGTCGTACCCGTTCGGCGAGAAGTTCGGTCATGGCGCCGCGCCCGGGGCCGATCTCGACGACCAGATCCTCAGACCGCAGCGGCAGCGCCTGCACGATACGCCGACGATAGCCAAGGCTGGCGAGAAAGTGCTGGCCGAGTTTGGGACGGCGCGCGGGCGGCACAAGCAGATTCTACCCCACTGGGTTCATTTCGCTAGTCGTTTGCCCGACAATACGGTCGACCGAGGTTCGCGCAGATCTACTAAGGCGCGGCTTCGCCGTCTCCCTACAGGAACGATCTGTCATGGTGCAACTGCTCTCACAAGTTTCCCGACACAATAACGCCTGCCGAGACCCCACGCCCTTACTTCTTGACAACGCCACAACCATCTTCTAACTTAAGTCGTTCGATCATTTTTCGGATTCCAACGGTGCCCTCATCATGAAAATCATGTTCTGCGCCTCCGAAGGTGTTCCCTTTTCCAAGACGGGTGGTCTGGCTGACGTGGTAGGAGCGCTGCCCCAGGCGTTGGCGGCCAGCGGCCATGAAGTGCAGGTCTTGCTGCCGCGCTATCGAATGACGAAGCCCGGCAAAGCGCACCGGCAGGGCAAGAGCCTGACGATCCCTCTGGCGGCAGGTTACAGGTTCGCGACTGTCCAGGATGGAGGCGAATCAGGTGGCGTCCGCACGTTCCTCGTGGACCTTCCGGAATACTTTGATCGGGATGGACTCTATCAGGTCAGTGGCCAGGATTATCCTGACAATCACTTGCGCTTCGCGGCGTTTTCGCTGGCCTGTATCGAATTCCTAAAGCGGCTGGGAACCGCTCCGGACGTTCTGCACTGCCACGACTGGCAGAGCGCGCTGGTTCCCATCTATCTTCGCAACCTCTACGCCGCCGACAGTTTCTTTGAGAAGACCGGAATTGTTTTTACGATTCATAACATCGGCTACCAGGGACTCTTCCCCCCCGCCGTGCTGGCGGAGATTTCGCTGCCTGGAAGCCTGTATACGGTGGATGGCCTGGAATACTGGAGCCGCGTCAACCTCTTGAAAGGCGGAATCATCTTCTCGGATTTCGTAACGACCGTCAGCCGCAAGTACGCGGAAGAGATCCAGACGCCGGAATTCGGCTACGGACTGGAGGGTGTTCTCACCAGCCGCGCGGACCGTCTGCAGGGGATTCTGAATGGCGTGGACTATGAAGTCTGGAGTCCTCAGATTGACAAGATGATCGCCGCAAACTACAGCCCCGGCGATTTGAAAGGCAAGGAGGCGTGCAAGAAGGATTTGCTCCAGAAAATGGGTGTGGCGCAACCGGTGCTGACCCGGCCGGTGATTGGTATCGTGTCGCGGTTTGCAGCGCAAAAGGGCTTCGACCTGATCGCTGGCATCGCCGAAGAACTCATGAAGATGGATCTCTACATCGTGGCGCTGGGGACGGGCGAGCCGCAGTATGAGGAATTGTTCCGCAAGCTCGCCGCCCAGTACCCCGACAAGTTACTAGTAAAGGTCGGTTTCGACGTCGCCCTTTCGCATCAGATCGAAGCGGGCTCCGACATGTTCCTGATGCCATCGCGCTACGAACCTTGCGGGCTCAACCAGATGTATAGCTTGAAGTACGGCACTGTACCCGTGGTGCGCGCCACCGGCGGCCTCGACGACACCATCGAGCGCCTCGACGGGAAAGCTGGGACGGGTTTCAAGTTCAGCGAATACACCCCCCGGGCGCTATTGAACGCACTTCAGCAGGCGGTGGAGTGCTATCGCCAGCCCAAGACCTGGCGGCAGGTCATAATCAATGGCATGAAGAAAGACTTCTCCTGGGGCAATTCTGCCAAGCAGTACGTCAAGGTTTACCAGGCGGCCAAGAAAGCGGCAGCTGAAATCAAAAGGGCCTCTGCTGCATCTAATGCTCAGTGACGCTATTCCCGGAGGTTTAGGAGCATGGCAGGCAAGAACACGTTGACTTTCACGGACGAGAACTTTGACGCGGAAGTATTGAAATCCGACAAGCCCGTGCTGGTCGATTTCTGGGCGGAATGGTGCGGCCCCTGCCGCATGATGGCTCCCGCCGTCGAATCGGTCGCCGACGAGTACGCCGACCGGATCAAGGTCGGGAAACTGAATGTGGATGAAAGCCCCTCGGTTACCGCTCGTTTTCAGATTCGTGGCATTCCCACCCTGCTCGTTTTCAAGAACGGCGAAGTGCGCGAGCAGTTTGTGGGGGCGACGTCGAAAGATACGCTTGTGAAGCTGCTGGAACGCAATCTCTAAGGGTTCTTCGCGTGGGGCACCGGAGTCGCCCCTTCCCCGGAACGGTGGCGCCCCCGACCGGAACATCCGGAACCTTCCACCTAAGCGGCTAGAAAAGAGCCTTTCAGTTGTAGAATGGAGCGCGGACCGCAGTTGCGGTGTGAGTCCCCGGCAGGGAGCTATGTGGCAAAACGTCGTTGTCGTCGGAGCGCAGTGGGGAGACGAAGGCAAAGGCAAGATCGTCGATGCCCTCGCCGACCACTTTGATATCGTGGCCCGCTATCAAGGGGGCGCCAACGCCGGGCACACGGTGGTGGTAAAAGGGACGAAGTTCATTCTCCAACTGCTCCCGGCGGGGGTGGTGCGGCCCGACAAGATCGCAGTCATTGGCAATGGTGTCGTAGTCAATCCAGATTCCCTCCTGAGCGAGGTGGAGCGTGTCGAGAAAGCCGGAGTGACCGTGGGCCGGCGGCTGGTTGTCAGCGACCGCGCCCACCTGATCCTTCCCTACCACCGCAGTCACGAGGTCGCCGCCGAGCAGGCGCGCGGCGTAGGAAAGATCGGCACAACAGCGAAGGGGATCGGCCCCTGTTATGAAGACAAGGCGGGACGGCGTGGGTTGCGTGCCGGCGACCTGCGCGATCCACAGGGATTTCGCCGCAAGTGCGCGGAAGTGGTAGCGGAGAAGAACCGTGTTGCCTCGGCACTCTTTGCTGGGACACCGCTTGAAGCCGACAGCATGGTCGATGAGTATTACGAGCGGGCGTGTCGCGTCGTGCCGTATGTAGCCAACGTCTCCGGTTATCTGAACGCCGAGATGGATCGCGGCAAGCGCGTTCTCTTCGAAGGGGCTCAGGGAACCCTGCTGGACATCGACCACGGGACCTACCCTTTCGTGACATCCTCGAGCGCCTCAGCCGGCGGCGCTTGTACGGGTACGGGGGTGGGACCCACGCGCATCAACGCCGTCATCGGAGTTTCCAAGGCTTATTGCACGCGCGTGGGCAGCGGTCCCTACCCCACCGAAGCCCTGGGACCGGAAGGCGACAAGTTGCGCGAGCGCGGGGGCGAGTATGGCGCCGTGACGGGACGGCCGCGGCGTTGCGGTTGGTTTGACGTCCCGGCAATGCGCTACAGCGTCTGCCTGAACGATCTCAAAGCGCTCGTGATCACCAAGCTGGATATCCTGGATCATCTTGCGGAGATCCCCGTCGGCGTAGAATACGAGCTGGGTGGGAAGCGATTTGCGGATTTCCCCTCCGAACTTGAGAGTCTCGAGGGTTTGAAGGTCCGCTATCACGTGATGCCGGGCTGGCAGCAGCCGACGTTTGGCGTGACCGAGTTCTCGGCGCTCCCGCCGAAAGCCCGGGACTACCTGAAATTCCTTTCGGACCAGGTCGGCGTGAAGATCGCCATGGTTTCCACTGGCCCGGAACGCCATCAGACGATTTGGCTGAATGAGAACTGGTCGGTATTGCGCGACTAGCCGCTGGGACACAGAGTCCCCAATCGCAAACAGTCGATGGTGATTTCTGAGTCCTGCATTCTGATTTCTCTCTTGTCGCGACATGCTTTCCTTTCAAGCTGCGCTCGCAACCATCCAGCAAAAGCTTCTCGAGTCGAAGACTGAACCCGCATCTGAAATCCTGCGGCTGGACCGCGCGCACGGCCGCGTCCTGGCGGAAGATGTGCTGGCGGACCGGGATTACCCGCCTTTCCACCGCTCCACGCGGGACGGCTTCGCGGTTCGCTCGGCGGACGTTGCGAGGCTTCCGGCGATCCTGCCCTGCCGGGGCGAGATCCGCGCGGGAGAGCCCTCCACCGCCATCGTGGGGCGGGGCGAGTGCCTCGCCATCATGACCGGCGCACCGCTCCCCGCCGGCGCCGACGCAGTAGTCATGCTGGAGCACGTCGCCGCCGATGGAGATAGAGTGAAGGTTGAGCACGCGGTCGCCCCTGGCGAAAACGTGGTTCGCCGGGGGAGCGAAGCCCTGTCGGGAACGCGCGTCTTGAGCCGCGGGCGGCGTCTGGGTCCGGGGGAGATCGGCCTGCTCGCCTCGGTGGGGAAAGCGCAGGTTCGCGTGTTCCTGCCGCCGCAAGTAGCGGTTCTCCCCACGGGTGACGAAGTCGTGCCTATCGACCGCCAGCCGGAATGGTTTCAAATTCGCAACAGCAATGCCTTTGCCCTCGCCGCCCAGGTCGCCGATGCAGGGGGGACTCCTCATAAACTCCCTGTGGCACCCGACGAGAAGCGCGCTCTTCGGCGTCTGATTGAAGAAGGTCTCGAGTTCGACCTGCTGCTGCTGAGTGGCGGCGTCTCAAAGGGGAAATTTGATTACGTCAGCCAGGTGCTGGAAGAGTTGGATGCCGAAATCTTTGTCCAGGGGGTGGCCATCCGTCCTGGGAGACCTCTGGTCTTCGGCCGGGCTAAGGGGAAACCCGTGTTTGGCCTGCCAGGGAACCCCGTCTCTACGTTTGTGACTTTCGAGATTTTCGTCCGCTCGGCGATCGCACACCTCGCGGGCGCGGAGTTCGAGGCGCCAATCTTCCTGCGAGCGCGACTCGCCGAACCTTTCAAACAGAGGCTTGGCCTCACCGCCTTCATGCCAGCCCGGGTGGAAGCACGCGGCGGTGAACCGTTTGTGTCACTGGTTAGTTGGCAAGGTTCGGGTGACCTGGCGGGGATTACAGGCGCGAACTGCTTTCTGGTAATTCATCCTGAGCAGTTAGAGCTGGCGACTGGAGATTGGGTGGATGTTCTGCCACGGCGCAACTGAACCTCCTGTCGACGGGAGAGGAGACTTGGATCTGGAAACTAGCTCCGCGAACACCTGGCCATGCCCGGGTGCAATTCTCTAGTCTCCAGCTTCCACTTCAAGATGGCACGCCCGACACGCAAGGCGGAAGCGCTCAGCCACTACGATCAAGCCGGTGGCATCCGCATGGTGGACGTCTCGGCGAAGCCGGAGACTGCTCGCCAGGCAAGGGCTAGCGTCTTGGTGAAAATGAGGCCCCTGACGCTTCGGGCCCTCAAAAAGAACCCCAAAGGGAGCCCGCTGGAAATCGCTCGTGTGGCGGGGATCGCGGCCGCCAAACGCACCGCGGATCTCATTCCACTCTGCCACCCGCTGCTGTTGACCCACGTTGATGTACAGACGCGGATGTGCCACAATGGCGTATTGATTACATCCACGATTCGCTCCACAGGCCCAACGGGAGTTGAAATGGAAGCGCTCACCGCCGCTGCCGCTGCCGCGCTGACTGTCTACGATATGTGCAAAGCTCTGGAACGCGGAATTGAGATTACGCGGCTGCGCTTGCTGGAAAAGAGCGGGGGCAAGAGCGGCGTGTATCGTGTCAAGAGATGACTTAGGTTTCACTCCGGGACGGTCCAAGAAATATGGCAGCAGGTCTGAGAATTCTGGTCGTTGATGATAATCCGACCATCATGCAGCTGCTGATCCGCAGCCTGGATAAGTACGGTGAACTCATCACCGCTACGGACGGCGCCGACGCGCTGATGAAATCGATCGAGGTTAAACCCGACCTTATTATTTCCGACTACTCGATGCCGGTCATGGATGGGCGGGCGTTGTTTGAGAAGCTGCGCGCCCGCAAGGAAACTCAGAGCATTCCCTTCTGTTTCCTCGCTTCCCAAAAGGAAATTGACGAACACTTGCGCATGGTGCTCGACGGTGTGGAAGAGTATTTCGTCAAACCGTTCTTCGTAAACGAACTGCGGGAGCAAGTGCATCGGATTACGGCGCGACTCCACCAGCAGCGCCTGGAGGCGACGGGCGCGGGCGGCGGGCGGGTGTCCGGCCGGCTGAGTGAAATGAATCTGCTCGACTGGATGAGTTCGCTCGAGCAGGGCCGCAAGACCTGCGCGCTGATTCTTCATAGCGGCGTGGACGAATGTGTCCTCTACTTCGAGGAAGGCCAAGTGATCCACGCGACTTATGGGAAGCTATCCGGCGACCCGGCGGTGTTCAAGGTACTGACGTGGACCGACGGCGAGTGGGAACTGGATTTCGCGCGGGCTGCCTCCGAGCGCACCACAACCATGCCGACGCAGGGATTGATGATGGAAGGGCTCCGCCTGCTCGACGAATCCAACCGCGACGCGGGCTAGTTTGCCTCTGGCGGCTGTTTCCGACCGGGGAAAGCGGAATCCTTTCGGCGCTCGCTGAGTGCGACGCCAAACCTCTCATGCCCTCTTGCTTCCGTGCGAAAATTCTGGTCCTCAGTGATGCCGCCTCGCGCGGTGAACGGGAGGATCGTTCTGGTCCCGCGGTGCGTGAAACACTTGAGGCGAACGGCTGGTCTGTGCTTTCGTGCGAGATCCTTCCTGACGAAATCGAGGTAATTCGGGCGCGACTGGAAGCCCTCACGAATGTTGCCGATTGCGAAGGCATCTTCACCACCGGCGGCACGGGGCTGGGGCCCCGCGACGTGACGCCCGAAGCCACCCGCACCGTCATCGAGCGCGAGATCCCGGGACTGGCCGAGTTGATGCGCGCTGAAGGCGTAAAGAGAACTCGCACTGCGGCGCTTTCCCGAGGAGTCGTCGGGGTGCGACAGGGCAAAGTGATTGCCAATCTGCCCGGCAGCCCACGGGGAGCCACCCAGTCGCTGTCCGCTATCATCGACCTGCTACCCCACGTCATCGACTTGGTTCGCGGCCGGACGGAACACTAACAGGCGGATAACAACGGCGACTACGCAGCGTCCCGCTGTGCTATTCTAGCGGAGCTGGCGCGGGAGGAAATGCTCGGTGCTTAACTCATACGGACCCATTCTGATTTTTTGTGCCATCGCAGCGGCGTTTCCCGTTGTGACGCTGTGGATCATGAAGTTCATCCGCCCGAAGTTCAGTCCCACGCCCGAAAAGATCATGCCCTATGAATGCGGCATCACGCCGGAATCCGACGCGCGCGGCCGCTACACGGTGCGCTTCTACATTGTGGCCATCCTCTTTGTCATCTTCGACGTAGAGACCGTGTACCTGTTCCCGTGGGCCGTGCAGTACCAGGCGCTGGGCCTGTTTGGACTGGTCGAGATGATGGTCTTCCTCGGTATTCTCATCATCGGTTACATCTGGCTCTGGAAGCGCGGCGCCCTGGAGTGGATCTAGGCCTGCTGCCCGTTGCAGGATCTTACGGCGCTCTCGAAGCGCCGTTTCCATTTCGTGGCTAGAATGCTGGCACCCCAGGACGCAACCCCCCGTCCCCCTATTCGCTGCTTGCACGCAGTTTTTTTCAGGTGATAGGATTCCCTGCCCCGACCCGCACTCGTCTGGGGTCGCAGGTTACGGAACTGAAAGTTGAGGGCCTTCTATCGATGAGCATCATTCTTGCCAAAGAGAGCCACAAGCAGGAACTGGAGAGCCTCGCCGCGCGCATCCTCGATTTGGTCAAACTCCAGGAGGTGACTGACGGTCTGCGCGAGGCCATCGGGCGGACCGCTGAGGATTTCCAATCGTTGCGGTTGTACCACAAGTCCCTGGAAGAGGATCCCCAGCATCGCGAGAACTACTACATCGCAGTCGACCTTCTCGAAGCAGGCAAAGCACTGCCCGTACTGGTCCAGGTCGCTCCAGTCTCAAAACTAGGGATGTCGAGATTCGCCACCCTCGATAGCTCATCCCAGGTGAAACTCCAGAAACAGGATCAGACCGCAGTTCTCCTGTTTCCCTTCGCGTCGACCGATCACGCCAGGCTTCGCACCTTCGCGGAGCAGGTCGCTCCGGCCTTTCTTCCCCGGCCGCAGCGCGCGCTCCCGGCGATTGCGGCCGGCAATCGGCATCCCGAGATCAGTCTACCCGCAGTGTTTGATGCCTTCCGCGAAATTCTCGCCAGGCTGCATGTGAATATGGCTTCCACCGTGCAGCTTTCGGCGACACGCGAAATGACCACGGATGATGCGATATCCGTACGCGATGGCGAGAATCCCACAGCCGTAGGCCACACGCGGGTTTCCATCCAGCATCTTTACCACGCCGGCCTGTGGGCAGCGATTCGGAGCGGCTGGCGCGAAGGCTACTCGGCCGAAGCGGACCACTTCATCGTCTCCGGTAACACGCCGAAGGAGATTACGCACTCGGTGGGAATGGTGAAGGACGCAATCCGCCACGCCGCGGGCTATACGAAGTTCACCACTGACTCCTCCCGGATGTTCGAATTGCAGGCCGACCCCCGCCACCTGCAGGCTTGGCCGGACCCTGTCATCGAGGAGAGATTCCGGCGGCAATTCTCTGCCGAGGAGCAGCGATGGGTTCTCTCTGAATTCTCGCAACCATTCCGCATTGAAGGCGCCCCCTACAATCTCAGCCGCCCGGAAATCCTTCGCCTCGCCGTGAAATTCGGCGAGAGCTTGAAACTCAATGAAGAGTTATTCGATGAAATTAGATCGGTCAAGGCGAAGGCCGGACTCAGCGCCGATTTCGACTTCGAGCCCTCTCTCGATGAGGCCGAAACACTCACGACCACCAAGGAACTGCTCTTTTACATGCACTGGCTGAAGGCCCGCGGACGGACGGCCCAACTCGTTCCTCCCAACCTGGGTTTCAAGAAGCGGCAGGCTTACCCGTCCACCATGGCAACGAGCGCGGAGTCCGGCATCGGCCTCGAGGACTACTGCCATCACAAGATGTGGCCGGAACTGGTCCCGCGTGCGAGGCGCGAGTTTGGCGGCAAACCCATCGACGAGCTCAAAGCACGCGTTGCGGAACTCGCCGCCGTGGCCCGTCATTTCGACGGCACCTTGAGCATCCATTCCGGAAGCGGTAAGCAGGCCGAAGTGCTCGAAGCCATCGGCAAGGCGACGGGCGGCCGGGTGAATTACAAAATCTCCGGCGAATTGCAGCTTCAGCTTCTCGATGTGCTCTCCGAACAGCCTGCGGGCTCGTACTGGCGTTGCGTCTTCGAGCGCATGGTTCATCGCGCCCGTAAATTTGCCGCCGCTGGAGCCTTCGGCGCCGAGAGCGAGCTGGCGGAGTTGTACGTCAAGAAAGGACTCGAATTCTATCTGGGCGATTCCGCGCGCGGCCGCGTGGACGGAAACCTCTTCCAAGTCTTCTGGCTGGGCAACATAGTGGGTAGCCGCGACGTGGATGCGCCTGACGGCGACAAGCGGTTCTTCAAGGAAAAGCTCGACGAGTTGCCGGAAGATCTGCTCGCCGAAGTCCGCCGCCGTAATGCGCGCTACATCGTCTGGCTGGCGGAACACCTGCAGCCATAGGGGCACCCCATCTCGTGCCCTAGCAATACGCCTGCGGTGAGAAACCCTCGGCAGGTTATTCCTTGCTTAGCTTCTTGATGATGGATTTGGCCAGGCCCTCGTGAATCTCGTTGTGACGCGGCACGGGTTGGGACTGCTTCGTTTTCAGGCTGCTGTACCAGTCGTGGCTTGCTCCATGCCGAACCAGCACACAGCCGATTTCTTCCAGTTTCTGGATCAGGTCTCTTCTTTTCAATCCGCCACGACCAGATCTTCCACTTTCCGAATGTAGGGGACTTCGCCGGATTCAAAGTCCGCCAGAAGGTCTTTGAGATTATGGATCAATTCTTCTTTCGATAAGCCCTGCGTCTGATAGTCGGGGTATTCGTTCAGGAACCCCAAATAAAAGTCGCCGTCCTGCCAATACGTGAACTTAGTGGTCTTCATCCGACACCCCGAAGGGCAGCCCTTCCCGGCACCCTTCTTAAGCGGCAAGTATACCCTAGAGACCGATTTACAATCACCCGCCCTGCTAGCAGCACACCATGGCGTGCCCCTACCGGTGTGCCTGCGGAACGTAGCTGGGCAGCTTCTGGGACGCAAATATCTTCTGCAGGCGTGCGAAGCGCTGGCGACCATCCACGAGCGGAACGGCGGGCCAGTGGTCGCCGATGAGAGGGCGTGCGTAGCGCACGAAATCATCCGTCACATCGATGCGATTCGCTGTGATCCATTTCCGGGGGAAGGAGCGTTCGGAATTCGCCACCTGTCCGAGCGGGACCTTGTCGTAGCGGACGTTGTAGATCTCGCCCGGCTCGCGCAGAATGGTGCTCATGAAGCCTGAGCCGTCCTCGACCGTAATCCTCACAGCCTTCTGCCCCAGCTTATAGGCTTCATCCAAATCCACGGTGGACGCATAGATCATCGTGCTGCGCTGGTCGGTACCCGCCAGATTTCCGCGCGCGGCGCCGCGCGCCTTGAGACCCACTTGGTTCAGGTAATTGACGACCACGCGCTCGACGGTCATGCCTGAAGAAGAAAACATCGTGTGCCCAAAGCTGTCTTTCACTTCGCTCACACGGCCCACGTTGAAACCTTCGCTCACCACTACGAGGCATCGGCCGTTGCGCTTCAGTTCATCGTTAATGAGGTCGGCCATCGCTTCGAGCGTCAGGCCGGATTCGGCCAGATAAATCTGCAGCGGCATCTCATGCTGCGGATCGGCAAGGCGCGCTGCGGCAGGAATGAAGCCGATCTTGCGCCCCATGGCCTGAATCACCAGCACGGGATCGGCGGGCGACGAGCCGGCATTCTCCTCGTTCGCGCCCTGGATGCTCAGTGCCCAGTAGCGCGCCACGCTGCCATAGCCGGGCGTGTGATCGATCAGCTTGAATTCGCTGTCGCCTACATCGTTGTCGATTGTCTTGGGTCCACCGACGGCGACGAGGTCTAATCCGCGCTCTTGGGCGAGCTGGGAGACCTTGTTTGCCGTGTCCATCGAATCGTTTCCGCCAATGTAGAAAAAATAGCCGACGCCGTGGGCCTTGAAAACCTCAATGACTCGGTCGAAATCTTCTGTCTGCTTGGCCCGCAGTTTGTAGCGGCACGTGCCAATGCTGCCCGCGGCGGGGGTCACGCCGAGCAGGGCGATTTCCTCTGCCGGCTGGGCAGAGAGATTGAGTAACTCCTCCTTGAGCACGCCCTCGATCCCGTGGTAGCCCGCGTACACAATGCCGAATCTATCCGGCATCGACTTGCAGGCGTCGAGGATACCGCGCAGGGTGTTGTTGATGACGGGCGTGGGACCGCCCGATTGGGCAACGATGACGTTCTTGGGCATGATGAGTCTCCACCTTTGGGTATGATGCGAGGGCGGTGGGTCCGTCAGGATGATACGTCCGAGAATGTTTGCCGAATTGATCCCGCCGGCGCGGCCGATGCACCCTTCACTCGATACAGCATTTCGCCGGCGCGCGGCACGACGAGGACGCCCTCGCTCTCGCGGCCCTGCCACTCTTTCAAATCGATCGTCGTAGGATCGATGTAACCCAGGTTGATACGCCGGCACCGCTCCTCGGGAATTCCCGTGGCAAGGCTGACCCGGATGCGCGGCGTCTCGATGTCCCGCGCGGCATCATATGACCCCAAACCCTTGACGTGCGTCGAGTGAGCGAGAATGCCCCCGGGAAAATTCTTGAATTTATCCCACTGTGTCAGGAAGTAATCGCGGCAATGGTAGCCAATCTCGTCAATCAACTTGCCGTGCGTGTAACTGACCTCGTCGATGTGAGGCGCGTAGATCGCCACCTCGCCGCCGTCCGCAACCGCGGGCTCCATCTTGTACATGCCTTTGCCGGCCGTCCACAAATCGTCGTAGAGCTTGGGCATGACGGAGAGCACGCGGCGGAAAGGCTTCTCCACGTACACGATGTGCTTCTGCGCGGAGAGCTTGGACGCGGCCTCCCAGGCCTCGTGCGGCGAACCGACGTATAGCCCCGCAACGCCTTCGTACGTGACCACCAGCGCGAAACACGCAGTGGGCCGGTCGATCATCGCCGCGGCGCGGTCGATCACCTGGCGCACGGGCGTATAGCCGGAACCGATGATCTTGTAGTTGGTCATCACCGCTCCCAGCCAGTGCGTAAAGTTAATAATCTCAGCTGCCGCAATACCAGGAAAGAAATACTTCGAGCCGCCAGAGAATCCCACCACCTCATGCGGGAACACCGGGCCGCAAATGATGATCTGGTCGTAGTCGAAGATGAGCTTGTTGAGCCGGACCGGCACATCCTGCGACATCAAACCGCCGGTGATTGCTTCAATCTCGCTCGCCGGAATCGTGCCGAGGACCGCGAGGCTGGCGGGATCGTCCCAGCGATGGTTGAAGATGTGAATCCGGCCGACCTGGCCGTTGATCACGCGCTGGCCTACATGCTCGCTCAACTGCTCGTCGCTCATCGGTTGATGCGTACCGAGAGCGATGAGGTAATCCATGGCGCTCGCTCGGGGCAAAAGCAGTTCCTGAAAGAGGCTGAACATCTGGGGGATGGGCGTGGTGCGGGTGCCGTCCGGAATGATGAGCAGCACGCGCTTGCGGTCGGCATGGAGAGCGTCCAAACCCTCGGTGACAACCTCACGAACCTCGGCTTCGGTGAGGTAGCGATTTGCGAAGCCCTTGCCAATTGCCATGTCACTTCTCCCTCGAAGCGGCGCTGGGCTTTAGGTCGGCCATTGCCGGCCTACGGGCCCACGCTATGCTCTCACACGCCGCTATAGGCAGAAAATCCTCCGTCGATGGGGATGATCACCCCAGTCACGAACGCCGAAGCGTCGGAGAGCAGCCACAGTACGGCTCCAAACAAATCGTCGGGATTGCCGAAGCGGCCTATGGGCGTGTGGGCGATGATCGACTGTCCACGTGGCGTTAGTTCATTCGTCTTCTCGTCATGGAGCAGGAAGCGGTTCTGTTGCGTCTCAAAGAATCCCGGCGCGATGGCGTTGACGCGGATCTTGTGTGAATACTCCTGGGCCATGTGCACCGCCAGCCACTGCGTGAAATTGCTGACCCCTGCCTTCGCCGCCGAATAGGCGGGTATGCGCGTCAGTGGCCGGTAGGAGTTCATAGAAGAAATGTTGAGAATCGTCCCCCGCCCTTTTTCGGCCATCAGCTTCCCGAAAACCTGGCAGGGCAGAATCGTGCCCAGGATGTTCAGATCAAAAACCCAGCGCAGCGCGTCAATCGGCAGATCGAAGAATGAGAGATTGGGGCCGGTCGTCGCCTGGGGCTTATTGCCCCCGGCGGCGTTGATCAGGCAATCGACACGTCCAAATTGCTCCAGGATGGTACGCGCCGCTTCTTGCAGGCTTGACACATCCAGGACGTTGGCCTGCACAGTCATCGCCTGGCTGGCGCGATCTCCCATGCGCTCCAGGATCTGGGCGGCGGGTGCCAGGTTCAGATCGAGTAACGCCACGCTCGCTCCACATCCCACCAGGGCGCAGGCAATATCGCCGCCTAGGATTCCAGTCCCGCCCGTGATTACAACACTGCGACCCGTGAAATCATACATGCGGGTCAGCTCAGCCGAGTCCATTGCGTAGTTCCCTCCCCAATTGGTATCCGCAGTCCGACCGATCGCACGCGTCTTGTCGCCACCGGATGCAGATTCCCGAAGCTAACCAGTATAGCCCGTGGCGGCAGGCATTATGCCGCAAATCGTCGTCGGGGAGTCCGACGACTTTTCCAACATCAGGTACAGGAAAGGATTGCGTCGAGCGGTGCTGAGGCTGCAATTGTCGAGCGAACGTCGTCAGGCAGGTTTCGACTCTGATATCCCCCAGCGGAAGCCACACGACCCAAGTCGCTGTTGCCGGACAACCCTCAGAACTTCCAATCCGTTGTGAACCGCACTGAATTGCCACGCAGCGTGCCCAACGCCTGCGCCGTGTTGTAATAGGTGTAACCGAGGCCAAACGAGAAGTGGTCGTTGACTTTGAAAGTGAGCGTAGGGCTGACGCGCCCGCCCAGCTTGACGGGATTCCCGGTATCGGTCTTCTGCATTCCGATTCCGCCGCCGAGGTCATAGCCCACCGGCCCAAAGAGTTTCCCATAGATGCGCGGCGTAAGCAGGTAGCGCTGGTAGAAGCTGGGATTGAAGAAGCCCATATAGTTGTTACGGTCCCGGCCCGCATAGCCGAAAAACACCGCCTCCGCACCCAAGTCAAATGAGATGGAGTCAGAAGTCGCCACAATCCGATTGAAATCGACCATGCCTCCATGCGCGTCGTCGCGCCGGCGCGGGTCGTCCATCTGCAGAGCCTTCAAGTGGGCGTAGTAGTAGTCCAAGTGCAGGTCAGTCTTGGGATCCAGGAAAAAGTTCAGCCCGGCGCCGAACTTCGACTGCATCACGCCGATGATGACCGTTGTGGGCGTGTAAGTAATGGGCATATAGCTCGCGTCGATGTCCACGCTGAAGCGTTTGGCGGGGGCATAGGTCCCGCCCACGAGGCCGAGCGCGCTGGTTCCCGCCGACGGCCCCGAGTACTGGACGACGGAGCGCGAGACATCGCTCCCCGGGCCGAAACGAACGAATCCGGCGCCACCCCGAAACGTCCATCGGTCGTTGGCGCGGGTGCTCTGGCGGTAGAGGAACATGTCCGACACCACTGCCCCGGTGAGGCCGGTCGGAACTTGGTTGCCGGCTTGGTCCCGGCGCGGGCCGAGCGGGGAATTCACCGGAAGTGCCGAAAAAGTAACATAGGAATCGGTTCGTGGTATCAAGGAGAAGCCGAGCGTCCCGCCGAAGGAGTAGCTTCGCAAGTCCTCGTTGGGCAGGCCCTGCTGTGCTTGTTCCTGGGTCGGAGGGCCGATTTCGCGCGAGTAGGAGGCCGATGTGTGCAGTGTCACCGCCGACTCATCGCGAATCCGGCGGCGCAGGGCAACGACTTCCGAGTTGTTGGGGCTGATCGCGTCGGCTTTGTCGAGGAGCTGCAGGGACCGTTTTTTGTGATGTTGAGCGCGTTCGATGCTGGCGAGCAGGAAGACGGCATCGAAGTTGTTGGGTTCGGCGGAAACCACTTCGAAAGCCGAAGCATAAGCCTGTTTCGTATCGCCCTGGTTATAAGCGATCTGCGCTTTCCCGAGCAAGGCCGAGGTGTCCTTGGGATTCTGCTTCAGCACCTCGTCATATTTCTTGAGCGCACCTTCGCGGTCGCCCTGCATCAAGTCGAGTTTGGCAAGCTGGAGCAGGGCGTCGCGGTTCTGAGGCTCGGCAGCGATGACCGTGTTGAGCGACTGCCGCGCCGCGGCATTATCCCCCAGGCCAAACTGCAACCGGGCGGCCTCCATCTGGAGGCCGGTGTTCGTCGGGTTGGCGGCGATCAGCTTCTGGTAGAGGGCCAGCGCCTCGCGGTCCTGGTTATTCCAGACGGACAAGCGAGCCAGACCTTCCATGGAATCGGTATCGTCGGGGGAAGCGGCCAAAACCTCGCGATAGAGGCGGATCGATTCATCATATTGGCGGTCGCGGGCGAGCAGGCGCGCCAGTTCCCGCTTTGCTCCCACGTCATCCGAACCTTTCTCCAGCACCTTGCGGTATGCCGCAATCGCTGCGCCCGTATCGCTGAGCTGGGCAAGGTTGTAGGCGCGGCCTTTCAACGCCAAGTAGTCGTCCGGGTAGGCCGCCAGCCGCTGGTCGTAGTAGGCCACCCAGTCCTGAGCCGGCGCGCCGCTGGCTGGCCGCAGCGTCACCCACTTTGCTTCTTCATTTGCCGAAGCGATAGTCGTCAGCGCCTCCGAGTTCTGGGCGTCCGAGGGCCGCACAGCCGCGAGGCTCTGGAAGATGGCGCGCGATTCCTCCCGGCGGTCGGTCCAGAGGAGCACAAAGGCCTTGCCCTGCAAGGCGTCGTAGTTGTTCGGCGAGGTCTTGAGGACCTCGTTGTATTGGGCAAGCGCCTCGTCGTAATTGTGATTGGCAGCGAGCGCCAGAGCCAGGCCCAGTTTGGCGTCGGAATTCTGAGGATTGACCTGCAGCGCTTTGCGGAAGGCATCGATGGCCTCGGAATTGCGCCGAGCGCGGAGAAGCGTCGAACCCAGCCCGGTCAGCGCCCCCTCCGAATTCGAATCGGTCTCCAGGATGTGGTTGTAATGGGTGATCGCTTCGGCGTACTGCTGGCAGAGGACCAGGGCGCGCGTCAGCCGCGATTCGAATCCCTGGTCGTTGGGTGAGATGTCGAGGCCACGGCGGCTCAGGCTGATGCTCTCGGGGCAGCGCTCCGGGGTCGCGGTGACCTCCGCCAGCGCCTTGAGCGCCGAGGTGTCGTTGGCGTTCACCGTCAGCCGGTCGCGGTAATAGGCTTCGATGCGGGCCGTGTCGCCGGCCCGGCGCGCTGCCACCAGCTCACGCTGGCGGAGCTCGCCATCCGCCAAGTCCAGGCCACGGGAAATTTCGCCGCTGCGGGGATAACGCTTCTGAAGCTTCTGGAAGAGTGCCCGGGCTTCCTCCGGGCGGTCGGACCAGAGGAGCGTGAAGGCGCGTGCTGTCAGGGCTTCGCCGTTATTGGGACTCAGACGCAGCACGCGGTCAAAGTACTTGAGCGCCTCTTCGTGCTGACCCTGCCAGGAGGAGAGGCGTCCCATGCCGATTAAAGCCGTGGGATAGTTGGGATTGGAAGAAAGGACCAGGCGGTACTGCTCCTGCGCCCGCGGGTAGTTCTTCTCGCGCGTGTAGAGATCGCCCAGTCGGGTGCGCGCCGCCAGATCCCCCGGGTTCCGCTGCAAATAGGCGTCATAGGCGGATTCGGCCTGGCGGTAGCGGTCGCCGTCCGCGTAGGCTTCCGCCGCCTGCTTCCAGGCGATGGGCGGAGCGCTGGGGCGCTTGGCCAGCTTTTCGTAGATGGCGCCGGCCTCCGCGTTGCGCTTCAGGCCCACCAGACAGCGCGCCAGGCTTTCCGCGATGTCGAGGGAATCGGGGCTGAGTTCGAGGGCGCGGGAGTAGTAGGTGGCAGCCGCAGCGTACCCCTTGGGCCCACGCCGGTAGAAGCAGAACGCCAGATTCTTGAGCACGTCGATGTTCTTCGGAAAGGACGGCAAAACCTCCAGGTAGTAGCCGCGAGCCGCCTCATAGTCCTTCTGGAGGAACAACGCGTGGGCATTTTGGAGGAGTTCCAGAGGGGACCGCTTTCCCTGGGGGGTTTGGGCCGTCGCGGCCTGACCGGCCCAAGCGGCGGATGCCGCCAGAACCAGCGCCAAGAACGCCATACCCCACCGCGCCGTGCCGAAGGAACAACGCTGGAAGCTCAACGAGCGCTGGATGAATCGCGCGAGGCTCAGTTTCATGCTCTCCTACCCTTCTCAACTTTCCGGCGCGCCAGCGTCGCCCTCCCAGGGACCTCCACGGCGCCTTGCGTTTCAGGACGCCTCCGCCTGCTTGAGATAACCTTTCACCTCTTCGTTGTCCGGATCCTTCTCCAGAACCTGGCGGAACATCTGCGCCGCGGCCGGCTTGTTGCCCAAGCGCAGGTGAGAGAGGCCCATGCCAATCAAAGCTTCGGCATTGTCGGGAATCTGCTCCAGGATGGCGCTGAACTGGCGCTGCGCCATCACGGGCTGACCCGCGCGGAGATAGCAGTACCCGGAGCCCAGCAGATTGCGGGGGTTGGTCGGCTCCGCCTCCAGCCCCTGCCGGAAGTCTTCCGTCGCCTCATCGACCATCCCCAGACGGTAATGCGACCACCCGCGCAGGCTGGTCACGTCCACGTCCTTGGTGGCCAGGGGCGCTAGAGTCTCCAGGACCTTGGCGTAGTCCTTCTGTTGGAACAACTCCTGCGCCTGGTCGAGCCGATTCACCAGGTCCCAATATTCCTCGCTGGAGGAAGCGGCCGTCCAGTAGCGCTTGGGGACGCCCGCTTGGATGAGCGCGTCCCGCACATGGGTGACGCGGTGCTTGCCCAGGTAGCAGTGCATGTACGCCGGTCCGTCGAGATGCTTGAGAAAGTCCACCGCCTTCTGCTGTTGCTCCTCGTAGTCGGGGAAGATCTGGCGGTCGAAAATGCTGGCCATGGGGAAAACCTTGAGCGTCATGCCGTACCTTTCCGCCATCACGCGCTCCCGCTCGATCAACTGCTTCTCGTAAGGCAGGCGCGGATCGAGCAGGCTGACGATGTACTTGACCCTTTCCTTCTTCAGGTGCTCGAACTCTGCTTCCTCCGGGAAGGGCCCCTGGCTGATCATGGTGATCTGGGCGGGCAGGGCTGCCTGCGCCCAGCGCATAAAAATGCTCCCCGGACTGAGCAGAATAAGATAGCCAACCCCTCCGGCAAGAAGCAGGAGGAGCAATACCGTCGGGATGAAGACACGCGCTCGCTTGAGCTGCGCAAGAACGGGAGTATGCCCCTCAGCCATCGTTGGTCTATCTGCCCGAAGGCTTGCCGCCGGGCCTTCCACGTGTCCCACTGCCGCCTGCCTCGGCGGCGCGAGGCGAGGACGCGCCTCCGGACGCCGCGAGTGACTGCAGCGCTTTCCGCAGGATGGCATAGGAACCCTTGACTCGCAACGCGTAACGCGGCGTATTCCATCCCGGCCAGCGATACTGCTTCAACGACTCAGCAGGCAGGCTCGCCGGCCCGCTCATGCCGGGCAACGCATCGGCAATGGAGTGGCCCTGCTCCATGATCGGACGCTGGCGCGCACCTTCCAGCGGGCGGTAGGAGAATGCCGCCAGGACAAAACCCGGCGTTTCCGCCGTGGTCACCGTGCCGTCCGCCTCCAGCCCTGCCACGACTTTGAAGTTGGACGGGTCGGTCACGTTAAGCAGGTTCCAGGGAATCCGCAAATCGATGGTGTTGGTCTGAACGTTAGCGTGGAACTCAGCGAGCGAATCGTAGTCGCTCCCCTGCGGGTTCAGGCTGCCGTAACGGAGAATGCCGCGCTCGTAACGCTGGGGAGGAAAATACCTTCCATCGCGGGCAAAGCGCCGCCGGTTGGGTTCGATAATCTGTGCCTCAAAGTTGCCCGAAGAGGTGATGCTGGCCTTCCAGCCGAGCTTCGACTGCAGCGTGGTCTGGGAGGGAATTCCCTCCACGGCGACGATACGGAACGGGTTATAGGTAGAGGCGATCCAGATCCGGGTCGCGGCCGGACCCGCGAGCTGCACCGCGTAGGTCATCCCCATCGGGAACCGCACGGGGGAGATGAAGGGCAAATAGGTCACGCCGCCCAGGTTCGGCGCCGTTCCCAAACCGATCACGTAGTTGACCTGGTTCCAGTCGGGCTGGCCGTCGTTATCGTTGTCAAGCTTGTTGACCACCAGACGCACATACAGAAAGCCTTCGTCAGCGTCCACGTAAAGAGCTTTCAGGCTGCGCGCCGGGTCAAAGCGGTCGCCCAGCGGCTGGCGGACCGCCGAAGACGAGGCCGTGTAGAGAGGCGGGACGCCGGCGAATTCCGCCGCTTCCCCGGTGAGCTTGTGAGCGCTCCGGCCGTGGGGATCGGCCGCCAGCAATCCGAAGTGTTCGGTGGGGTTCATCAAATTGTCCCAAAGAACCCTGCGATCCGCCGGAACCTCGTAGTCGCGCTGCAGCCAGGACTGCCGGAACCACTGGTCCACCCACTCGAAGATCATCCCTCCCGCCGCCCCCGCATCGCGCACGCTTCCGGACAAGCGGGCGAGGATCTGACCCTGCTGCTCTTCCGTCTTGCCGCCTTCGTCGAAACCCGCCGGGCTGAAGTGTCCGATGCCGATGCTGGTGGGAACGCCGTACTCGGTGATCACCAGCGGCAGACCGTGATGGCTGGCCTTGAGGTCGCGAAGGTAGCCGAGGAAGGGATTGCTGCCCTGGGCGTCGCGCACTGCCTGATAGCCGCTGTCCTGATTCAGAAAGTCGGGATAGAACGGGGTCACATCGTAAGCGGCAAAGTAGCCCGCCGCCAGCCGCGCGCGCGCCTTCAGATGATTGGCGTCCACCGAGACCCCGTCATCGTCGTCATAAGGACCGCCGGGCGTCGGCACATGTTCCCCTTGCGCGCGGCGGATCGAAACCTCTTCCAGAATCGTGCTCTCCGTGGGGTGCCGGATCGGGTCGAGCGTCGGCCAGCTCAGGAAGGCCGCTGGATGCTGCCAGTTGTACTTCGCCTCCTCGTACTCCGCCGTGTAATTGACCATCTGGGCGAGAAATACCTCCGTGGGAGTTCCCACCGGAACGTCCACATAAGTGCCCTGATAGGTCTGCGTGTCGGGATGCAGGAGGTTGTTCGCCGTCACCACGTGCGAGAGCCAGGTCTGGCCCACGACAAAGCCCGCCACCCAGGAGGCGACATCGCTGGCGTAAATGCCGCCCGGATGCCCGCGGCCCCTGGCCACATCACCCTGGCCGTGGATGACGTCAATTGCGTTGCGGATGTCCGCCCGGCACAGCTCAAAGTAGGCCGCGTTGAACATGTCATCGCGCGGCGGGTCGCCGAAGTAGACTCCCTGCAACAGCCAGATGGGCCGCTGCGCGTGCGCGAGGTTATACTCCCGCAGGGCACGGTAGGAGGCCGGAGGCAGAAGGGTGTAAGCGCGAATCGAGTTGGCGCCCAGGTCGCCGATCTTGCCGATCCAGTCCGCGTAGAGCGCCGCGTCAGTGGGCTCCTCGGCCGGATAGAAGCCGGGCAGGGCCGGGGAAAGATCTACCCCGGCGAGGTAGAGCGGTTTCCACTCGCTTCCCTCCCGCACGGCGAACTGGTCGCCCTGGGCGCGGATGGCAACCTGCAGTTCTTTGGGCCGCTCATAGGGCGCGAACTGGACCTGAACGTCGCGGACATCGCCGGAAACATTGAGCAGCTCGCGCAGGTTCTTGGCGGCGATCTCACTTGACGAATCCCGCGCCAGCGCCAGGTGAAACTCCTCCGCCGCCTCGCGGTAGTGCCCCTGCTCACGCATGAGCGTTCCCTGGGCCACGTGGAGGTCTGCGCTGTCCACTCCCACCTGCCGCAGCCGGTCGATGAGCACCCGGGCCTGGTCGAATTTCCCCAGCGCGATTTCCGTGTAGGCGTAGCCGAGCGAGATATCGACCACCTGCGGTGCCAGCGCGTAGGCACGCCGGAAATAGGGCTCTTCCGCCGTGCGCGCATTCCCCAACTTGAGCTGGTTCCAGCCCATCAACGCCAGGATGGCCGCATCATTGGGATCGACTCGCGCCGCGCGTTCCAGCAGGCTGAGCGACCGCGTATAGTTGCCGCGCTTGTACTCGGAGACCGCCTCGGTGTAGAGCGGGCCGGTAACCGGCTTGATCCAAAACTCCCAGAAATACGTCGCCAGGAGGATCAGGATCAGCGAAACGATGATGCGATTTCTCAGCAAGCGCATGCGTTATGGCCTAGGGCGTGGCACCCACGTGCGTAACCTTCTCCCACTGACGGAACCCCATGACGAACTTGAGAACCCCCTGGACGCGATAGTAGAGGACGACCTGCCGGTAGCCGATATTCTCGAGCACGGCGTAGACCAGCAGAATCATCAAGTCGCGAAAACCGGGATACCGCCGGTAAGTCAATTCTTCCAACAACACCGAGCCGACCGAAAGGAAAGAACCGTAAACCAAGCTCAAGATGACAAAGAGAATGAACAAGGGGACCGGAACCATGCCAAACATGAGCGCCAGGGGGACCATGAAATACCCCAGGAATTCCACCACCGAACCCAACGCCTCGACGTAGAGGTGGAACGGAAAACTGAGCAGGCCGACGACGCCATATTTGCTGTTGAAGAGCATCTCGGAGCTCTTCCAGAGCGTCTGACAGAGGCCCATCTGCCAGCGGCGGCGCTGCCGGCCAAGCATCGGGATGCGGGCCGGGCATTCCGTCCAGCAGACGGGATCGGAAGTAAAACTCATCTTGATCTTGCGCCCGTGATGGAGCGCCCAGCGATGGATCTGCACGATGAGGTCCATGTCCTCGGTCACCGTATCGTGCAGGAATCCGCCCGTCTCGATCACCGTCTCGCGGTGGAAAACCGCGAAAGCCCCGGAAACGATCAGTGTCCCGCCCAGCAAATTCCAGCCCGTCCGGCCGAAGAGAAAGCTGCGCAGGTACTCGACCACCTGGAAGCGCTCCACGACGCCTTTGGGGAGGCCCACCTTGATCACCTTGCCGTCTTTGACTTCGCAGCCGTTCAAGATGCGCACGATGCCGCCGCTGGCCACCGTGTTGTGCGGCGACTTCACGATGGGCCGCATCAGGCGCAGCAGGGCGTCGCGCTCCAGGATGCAATCCGCGTCCAGAGTGCAAAAGTACGGCGTCCGGCACATGTTGATGCCCACGTTGAGGGCATCGGGCTTGCCGCCGTTTTCCTTGCTGATCACCAGCAGGTTGGGCATGCGGGGATTGAGGTAGATGCCGCGAATCGGCTTGGTGGCCAGGCGCGGGCGGTAAATCAGGTCCATCTTGATGAGCCGGAAAGCGCTGATCAGCCGCTTCAGACTGTCATCGGTCGAGCCGTCATCCACCACAATCACTTCCAGGTTGGGGTAATCCGTGCGCAGAATCGACCGCACCGACTCCACGATGACATCCCGCTCGTTCCAGGCCGGCATGATAATGGTGGCGGGCGGCGTCACGGGCGATTCCCGCAGTTCGTCCAGGCTGAGGTAGCCCAGGCGGCGGTTGTGCAGCCAGACGGAAACCAGCGAGACGATCATGAGGAGCGTGTAGGTGCCATTGGCGAGGAAGAAGTAAGACACGATCAACACGTTGAACATGTTCATCGCGTGGTAGAATATTTGTCTCCACTCTTCCATCGCTTCAGTCTTCTCCTCGACGTATGGGAATGTGAGTCAGCTCTCCCGCCAGCGTCCGCAGCGCCGGATCGACATCCGTCGTGGCCACGTGCGAGATCCAGCCCTGGACCTGCGGGTCCGGCTCGCGGCCGAAACTGATCAGGAATTTCTTCCGCACGTTCAGGTCAGGACTGTTCTCGAGCGCCCACACAAGGTAGCCCGTCTTGCCCATCTGAACGAGCATGTCGATCACCGGCTCGGTGCTTTCGCGCTCCGCGGCGTACAGGGCCAGCAAGGAGGGAACCAGTCCAGCGCGCTGCATTTCGTCGGCAATCTGCTCGCGGCTATAGCGGTCTTCGGTCGAGAGAAAGTGCCCGATCAGAGCGTCGCTGCCCACCCGGCCGAAAACCAGCAGGGCGCGCGAAGCAGCCTCCCGCACCATCCAGTGGGCGTCGGTCAGCCGCTGGGCGATCTGGGGAGCTTGCGAAAGGAACTTGCGCTTGGCCAGGGCGCGCACCGCGTGCAGGCGGACAAACCACTGCCCGTCCTCGAGCAAGGTCAGGAGCACCGGCGTGGACCGCGGGTCTGCCAGATAGGAGATCACCGAGGCCGCACGGGCACGGACGTCGGGGTTCTCGTCAAAAGCGGTCTGTTCCAGGAAAACCTCGAGCAGATCGTTGTCGGTGTTCTTGGCGTCCAGCGTGAAATCCTCTTCCCAGGCGGCTTGCCGTTCCACCACCTCACGGATGATGTCCGTGGCCAGAAAGCGCACCCGCCGATGGGAATGCTTCAACGAGGGAATCAAGCGACTCATGTACTTGAGCGGGAAATTAACTAGCGCCGTCTTGATGGAACGCAGGGAAAGCGGCGTGGTGCCCTTGATCACGACGTGATGCAATCGCTCGATCAGCGGGCCAAAACACTCCGGTTCCTGAATGATCGCCAGGGTGCGTACGACCACTGTCTGGACGTCCGGGTGTGGGTCTTCCAGGGCCTTGACCAACAACGGCCAGCTCGGGTGGTGCTGGACGATTCCCAGGTTGTCAGCGGCCTTGGCGCGCAGCAGGAAATTGAGCCGCCCGATGCGCTGAATGAGGCCTTCCGGTCGGCCGAGGGCATCGCGCAGCGAGATCGCGCTCAGCTTTCCACTCAGGCGGGCCTGCCACAGTTTCACCAGGCCGAGGTCTTCACAGAGTTTCCGCAGGATGGGGACCTGTTGGGCAGTGGGTTTCTTCTCCAGGCAGAGCGTTTCCAGCACGTAGTCGCGGTCCCTGCCGGAGATGCCGCGCAGCAATTCCAGACCGCGTGCGTACTCAACGTTTTCGGAGAGGATGGAGGCGATGATGGGGCTGTAGCGCTGTCGCAGATCATCCATCCGCCGGAAGAAGCGCTCTCGTCTTTGGCGCCGGCCAATCGCCAGAATCACCAGGGCGCCCGTGCCGAGGAGCACGACGATGACAATTGCGCTGACGATCTCGTAGATGTGTTCTATGAGAACTGGCATCGAAAACGCCTGGGCAAGCTACCGCGGCCCTCGTTCCACACAGGGGGTATCACTCCCCCTTGGAGGTTAGTCGCCAGAACTCCAATGTGCTATTGTCTTACCTCTGAACGATCGCTCGCCTGAGGTCCTTTGCGAAGGAAGCTCGGCTCAGGGAAGCAGTCCCACAAAGCGCGCCAGATTATAATCCTGAAAGTCAAGAAAAACCATAAACTTAATTCAACAGGAGGCCATAGGTTCTGGAGGGTAAGCGGGCGGGGAATTGAGCGCTTGTTTTCGCGGGTCGGTTAAAGGGGTCCGACCTGACGCCGGCCGAGCTGCCCGATTTCACCGTCCGGGCCTCCGCCGCGATTGGTGGCAGCAGAAACTCCACTCTTAACGTTCCAGGGGCATCCCGGCCTTCTCCCAACCGGCCAAGCCGTCTTCGTAAACCTTTACCCGCTCCGCCGCGTATCCCCGCTCGAGAAGCATCCGTCCGGCGGCCCGCCCGGCGGCGCAGACATCGCCGGAGCCGCGACCGCTCTCGTAGAGAACTAGGGTTCGGTCTTTGGGGAGCAGGCCCTCGTGCTCGGCGATCTGGTCGGAAGGAACATTGATGGCCCCGGGAATGCGCGCCCCGCGGAACTCCTTCGCCTTCCGTACATCGACGAAAATTGCCCGGGGATGAGCCGCGAACTCGCGCTGTGCCTCCTCGGTGTGGATGATCGTCGCTTGCTGTTTCTGGGCCTCACTCTCGCTGCAGCCGGCAGCGCTGTCGCCGCCCAGTTGCACGCCGAACGGCGAGCCACCCCCCAACGCGCCCGTCGAGGCCGCGCCCGCACTCGCGGGCGGAGAGGCGGTCGTGGGGATCGCGGCCGTCGAAGAGCTGGCAGGGGGCGCCGTCGCGGCGGCCGCCGGAGCGGGGGCCGCCCCTGCCCGGGCCAATTCCAGCTCGACCAGGCGCGAGAATTGGGTCACCTCCATAGGTCCTTCGACCACCTGCGTGCCAATGAAGAAAGTCGGTGTGGCGCGCAAGCCCAGGGCACGGGCGTCTTCGGCATCGCGGTTCACGCGCTCAGCCGCCGTGGGCCCCGCCAGACATTGGCGGAAGCGGCTAGTGTCCACTCCTACTTCCCCGGCGTAGCGCACCAGCGCCGCCTCGCTCAGATCGTCCTGACCCTTGTAGAACCTATCCAGGGCTTCCCAGAACTTCCCTTGCTCCGCCGCGCATTCACTGGCTTCAGCAGCCCGCTGCGCATAAGCGTGGATTCGGGTAAGCGGAAAGTGGCGGAACACGAAGCGCACGCGATCACCATAGCGGCGGCGAATCACCCGCGCCGTCTCCTCGGCAGGGCCGCAGGCGGGGCACTGAAAGTCGCCAAACTCCACCACGGTCAGCGCCGCATTCGGGTTGCCGGTCATGTGGCTGTCGGGCCGGACCAGGTACTGGGATCGCAGGTCCGGCGCAATCGGCTGCAGAGTGTGCTGCTTCCCGGAGCGTATCAAGACGAAGAAGAGCGGCGTGCCCACGACCACGGCGAAAACCACAACCGCCAGTTGCCTTCGCGCCAGGGCGATTGCGCCGGCGGGCTCGGGCTCCGGCAGGGGGCGGACCACCTCGAGCACGGCAAGTCCGAAAATCAGCGTCACCACGATGGCCGAGACCATGCACCAGAAACACCAAGCGTGCAGGACAAACGTTTCCACGCCAGTCAAATAGAGCGAGAAGAGGAAGCCCAACCCGGAAATCCCCGCCATCGCCTTGCGTGCCGCGCCTGCCAGCGCAGCTTGGAAAAGAGGCTGGGCGAAGACCAGCAGCGCCAGCGCCGCGTACATGGCGACGCCGGGGACAGGCATGGGGATGCCCATCGGATAGGCGAACGGGCTGGCGCGCACCACGTCACACCCCGTCCCGAAGCAGACCATGGGACGGTCCGGCGACGTGTATTCCCACCAGAGATAAAGGGCGTCGAACAGGCCAACCAGACTCAACAGCAGGAGCAGGATTTTGCGCATAGAAAGATATTCTACAACGGGAAGAGCGCGGGCAGAGGGCTGTTCGCCCGAGCCGCCCCGGCAAACTCAGGCGCGAGGGGAATCGAATTGCACCGTCGGAGATTCCTTATCTTCCCCTTCAGCCTCGAAAAATTCCCGCCGCTGGAAGCCGCCGAGTCCCGCTACCAGGTTGGTGGGAAATTGCGCGATGCGAATGTCCAAGTCGCGGACCACAGCGTTGTAGAAGCGTCGCGCCATCTGGATCTGGTCTTCAACCTGGCTGATTTGCGCCTGCAATTGGGTGAAATTCTCGACGGCGCGCAACTGCGGATAAGCCTCCGCCACGGCGAACAGCCCGCGCAGCGCCTCGGTCAACTCGCCCTCCGCCCGCGCGCGTGCCGCCGGTCCGCCGGCGGCCAGGGCGCGCGTCCGCGCCTCCGTCACCTTCTCGAACGTTGTACGCTCGTGCGCGGCGTAGCCCTTCACCGTTTCGACGAGGTTCGGAATCAGGTCGTGGCGCCGCTTAAGCTGCACGTCAATGTCCGCCCAGGCGGCGTCCGCCATGGCACGCAGGCGGACCAGAGAGTTGAAGGCCCAGATCGAGAAGGCCAGCGCCACCACCACCAGCGTCGCGAGAACCCAGACCATCACTCACTCCCGCCGGCATGACCCCTTGCACGCATCGGCGAAGGGCCAACTATACCGGTCACACCGTCGAGTGTAAAGATAACTCACGGCCATAGAGGCAACTCGGCTTCCGACTCTCCACCAGCCGCGAATTGAGATTGACTTTACGTATAAGGCAAGGTAATCAGGGCGTGGTACCGGACCGCCGTGCGGCTTTCCTCCGTTGATTGGCCGCGCCGAACCCGACCTCGCGGGAGAAGTAACCATGCTCTCCAGGCGCGTGCCCTCTGCCATCGCGATGGTACTCTTCGCTCTCCTCAGCGGAGCATGGAGCGCCCGAGCCGCGGACTTGGCTCAGGCCACCCCGGAAGAACTGAAGGCCGTGTATGCCCAGCTTCGCCAGCTTCACGCCGGAGAGCAGTGGGGCATCGCCGAAAACGTCAGCCTCAAGCGCGATGCGGGCACGTTCAACTTCCGCGACGGCAGGCTCGTCTTCGCCGCTCCGGTGGCGGACCGGATTGTGGCGGCAGCCTTCGAGGGACAAGGAAGCTTCTCACTCGATCCTCCCACACCCATCGACCAGCGCCAGATCGCCCGCTACACGAAATCTCCCCGGCTCGAAGACCAATTCCGCAAGGCCGTCTTCTTCTTCACCGACGATACCTTTGCGGAACTGAAGAAAATTGTCATGATCCGTCCCAGCGGAGCTCCGCCCAGCGATGTCATAACCTCCATCCAGAAGGAATTCTCCGAAAGCTTCAACAACTGGTGGTCAAACCGCCGGCAGGGAAACTTCCAGATGCGCAACCTGGCGGCGCGCATGCTCGCGGACCTCACTGATCCCTCCAGCCGCGGGTTCTTCCTCGCCGTCTTCAAGACCGACCACGTCGGTGACTTGGTGTTCCACATCAGTTGGAACCGCGACTCGCTCCTCATGCCGGATCTGAACAATGATGAAGAAGTTATGTTGCTGCACTACTACCGCAGCAACTACCACGAGTGGGTGTCCGGCTTCCACCTGGCCGAGGAGTATGCGCGGCAGGCCCGGCCGCAACACCGCTCGCTGCTCGTTCGCTGCCCCCGGCAGACCATCGAGGCCGAGGTCACCAAGGACAATCATCTCGAAGCCACCTCCGATCTCAACTACGAAGTCGTGGCCGGCACGCCGCGCGTCCTGCCCATGAACCTGAGCGGCGTCCTACGCATCAGCGCCGTTCAGGACGGCGCCGGCAGACCCCTCACCTTCATTCAGGAAGCGCGCGACCGCGACAGCGATCCCTGGATCATCCTCCCCGCGGCGGCCACGCCAGGCCCCACCGGCAAGATGAAAATCACCTACGCCGAGGAGTCCACCCACGACAGCCGCATCATTCATCAACTGGGCTCAGGCCTCTATTATGTCGGTGAGCGCCAATCGTGGTATCCAAGCTTCGGCGCTTCCGACGATCGCACATACTTTCTCCTGCGCTTCCGCTCCCCCAAGAAATTCACTTTCGTTGCCACCGGTCGCCGCCTCAAAGCCGACAAGGAAAAAGACGCCTACGTCAGCGAGTGGCAGTCGGAGATTCCCTATGCCGTGGCCGGCTTCAACTACGGCAATTTCGCCGACAAGAGCCAGTCCGACGCCACCTTGACGGTGACCGTTTACGGCGGCAAGGAAATCCCTGATGAGCTGCGCAACCTTTCCGCTGCGATTGACGTTGCCGAACTGGCCGGTGGGCCGGGGGGCTCGAAAAACATCGCCGGGCAGCTGGGAATCGCCACCGGCGGCTTCACCACCACTAGACTGTTGGAGTACGCCGCCAGCGTCACCTTCCAGGCGATGAAACTCTTCGAATATTACTTCGGCCCTCTGCCCTTCAAGGCCGTCGCGGTGACCGAACAACCCGTCGGCTTTTTCGGTCAGAGCTGGCCCACGCTGATCTATCTGCCCTACACCTCGCTGCTCGACTCCACGACCCGCCACGGCCTGCGGATCGATCGCTCCGCCGACGCTCGCGAGTTTTACAACACCGTGGCGGTGCATGAGATGGCGCACCAGTGGTGGGGCCACATGGTCGGCTGGAGGACTTACCACGAACAATGGCTCTCCGAGGGCTTGGCAGAATTCTCCGCCGCGCTTTATCTGAGCAAAACCGAACCGAAGAACCTGCGCGCCTTCTGGGACCTCAAGCGCGACCGCCTCCTGCCCTTGAATTCCGCCGGTCATCGCCCGGTGGATGTGGGACCGCTCTGGCTGGGCGCCCAGTTGCCCGCCCACCTCGAACCGGAACTTTACCAGCAGCTCGTCTATTTCAAAGGGGCCTATGTCATGGAGATGCTACGGTCGATGATGTGGGACCCTCGCCAGAAGGATCCCGACGCGCCCTTCATCGCTATGATGCGCGATTTCGTGGCCAGCTACGCCGCCAAGAACGCTTCCACGGAGGATTTCCGCCGCGTCGTCGAAAAGCACATGGGCGAGCCCATGGGCTGGTTCTTCGATGAATGGATTTACGGGACGGAAGTCCCTTCTTATGACATCAAGTACCAGCTCAAAGATGCCGGCAACGGAAAAACCACGCTGAGTTTCGCCGCTACTCAGTCGGGCGTGTCGGAGAAGTTCCGCATGCGAGTGCCGGTCTTCGTATGGCTCAATGGCCAGCCGCGCCGCCTCGGACAAGTCGACTTTGTGGGCAACAAGACCGTCAACACCGACGTTAACCTTCCCTTCAAGCCGGAGAAGGTCACGCTCGACGAGGAGCACAGCATCCTTTGCCATTCGCGAGGTTAGCGTCCGCGGCGGGCGGACTGTAGCGGCGATGTCCTCATCGCCGTCTTCGTCCTTTCAATGAGTTCGGCGGTAAGAGACCGCCGCTACGCTTTTCTCGAAGTTCGCGACGCGATACCAAAAAAGTGCTAACCTCCCGCGAGGAGGTTTGACCCCCTGTGAAGATTCTTCTTTCCGGCTCGACGGGACTCGTCGGCTCGTCGCTCCTGCCCTTCTTCCGCGCCGGCGAGCATCATGTGACGCGCTTGGTGCGCCGCCCCGCCCACCTGGAAGCGAAGGAAATTGCCTGGGACCCCGCCGAAGGCAAGCTCGACCCGGCGGCACTGGAAGCTCATGACGCCGTTGTGCATCTCGCGGGCGCGAACCTCGGCGAGGGCCGCTGGACAGCCGCGCGCAAGGCGCTCCTTGTCGAGAGCCGCTTGAAGTCGACCCCCCTGCTGGCGGAGACCCTGGCCGGCCTGACTCATCCGCCGCGCGTGATGGTTTCCGCCTCCGCCATCGGTTTCTATGGCAGCCGTGGCGACGAAGCTCTGACCGAGGAAGGCTCTTCCGGCTCCGGCTTTCTCGCCAGCCTCTGCCGCGACTGGGAAGCGGCCACCCAGCCCGCCGCCGCGAAGGGTATTCGTGTCGTCAATCTGCGCACCGGCATGGTCCTCAGCCCGGCCGGCGGGGCGCTTGGCAAAATGCTCACTCCTTTCAAATTGGGCGTGGGCGGCGTGATCGGAAGCGGCCAGCAATACGTGAGCTGGATCGCGCTCGACGAACTCCTCGCCGTGATCCTCTTTGCTCTGACCCACGACGCGCTGCGCGGACCCGTCAACGCCACCGCGCCCAATCCCGTCACCAACCGTGAGTTCACTAAAACCCTGGGCCGCGTGCTCGGACGCCCCACGATTTTTCCCGTGCCCGCCTTCGGTGCCCGCCTGGCCTTCGGCGAGATGGCCGACGAACTGCTGCTCTCGAGCTCGCGCGTCCTCCCCGCCAAACTCCAATCCGCGGGATATAGGTTCCAGTTCCCCGACCTCGAACCCGCCCTCCGCCACGTGCTGGGGAAATGAATCATTGGTTTATTGGTTCATTGATTCAATGACCTGATGACTCAACGAGACGTCGGTCCTTCTTCCCCTATTCCTCCTGCCGTCCATGCCTCTGACCTCAGCCAGCTTGAGGTTCCCGCCGATATAACATATGATTCCGATGATGCGTGGGACAGCTACCGCCAGCAAACCTCTGACTCTTACCATTCATTGCGGGGACTCGCGCCATCTTGACTGGATTCCTGAGCAATCGGTTCATCTGGTCGTTACCTCTCCGCCTTACTGGACTCTCAAGGAATACCCCAAGAATGCCGACCAACTCGGCCTCATCGAAGACTACGACCGGTTTCACGACGAGCTTGACAAAGTCTGGCAGCATTGCTTCCGCGCGCTTGTGCCAGGGGGGCGGGTGGTTTGCGTCGTCGGAGATGTTTGCCTTTCGAGACGGCGACACGGACGACACTCGGTAATGCCGATGCACGCCGACATTGTTGTCCGCGCCCGGAAAATCGGCTTTGACAACCTCAGTCCGATATTCTGGTACAAGATTGCCAACGCCAACTACGAAGTCGAGAACGGGTCGAGTTTTCTAGGGAAGCCGTACGAGCCGAACGCCATCATTAAGAACGATGTGGAGTTCATCCTGATGTTGAGAAAGCCCGGTGGCTACCGGCAGCCCACGGACGAGCAGCGGCAGTTCTCGCGTCTTACGAAAGAAGAACACCAGGAATGGTTCCAGCAGGTTTGGAACTTGAATGGTGAGAGCACCAAGTATCATCCCGCCCCCTACCCGGAAGAGCTCGCCTACCGATTGGTAAGGATGTTTTCGTTCGCTGGCGATACGGTGCTCGATCCCTTCATGGGGACTGGCACAACGCTACTCGCGGCGGCCCGCTGCGGCCGCAACAGCATTGGCGTTGAGGTAGAACCTTCCTACGCGAAATCGGCCAAAGAGCGACTAGAAAGAGAACTCGGCAATCTGTTCGGCGAAAACCAACACTCCCTCATCGTTGGCTGAATCTTTCCTCAAATAACCTGCAAATCCTTCCGACGAACTTGTTGTAGTGGACGGCCTCTTCGGGGCCAGGGGCGGGCGGCTCAGTTATCAGGGTCGCGGGACGCATTCCGTCGTAGTGGACAACAATAACGGCGAGGGCTTCGGGTTGGTCGTTGGGGTCGTCGGGCTGATTCCGCAGGGGAATCGCGGAGAAGATACGGATTGTATCAGTCACAACCTTCTCCATCTTGTAGCGTGGCCGCTTCAATCTTTTGGCAAACCTGTCCGGGTTTTCATATTCGGGCGAGGTGTTGACGACTACGATGCCCGCGGCGATGCAGTCTTTTCTGTGGTTGTGCATGTGGTTACAGTAGGCGATCAGGTCGCCATACCGGTTCTTCCGCGCCTTGCCGTGAGCCGTCATGATCGTTTTGTGCTCGACGGAAAGCCTGACGGATAGGACTGGCACGGCACTCTGCTCGTGAAACACAAGGTCGATAGACCTCTCTGCTACTTTTGTCCTTACGTTTGGATTTTTCCGTGGGACGATGGCACCTGATTCAATCGCGCGGCGGAACGCAGGGCAACTCACCTTCAGATCAGCAATGACAAAGTCGGAAAGCGCGTCAGAATTCGCCTGCGACCTCGGGTTGAACCCAAGATGCTCGTTGATCCAGCGAATATAGGCTTCGGGAGTAGTCAAGGCAGACGGGATGCTACCATTGGCACGAAGCCCCAGGCAAGACCGAGTACCTCGTGATTTGCCGCTGGTGGGGCATACGCATCGGTTGAGGGGCGCTTTTTGCGATGTGTGATGCGAAGGGTCGCGGACTGGCACAGACCTTGCCTTGTAGGTCTTCGCGCCGAAGGCGCGAGGGTTGATATGAATCTCAGACCCGATGGTTCCGGACGGCGCCACGGTCGCAGTCATTCCCGCGCACGCGGGAATCCAGATTGGATGCCCGCTTTCGCGGGCATGACGACCTATTGAGGGTAGGGACAGCGTGCTGCCCCACGCGATCCGTTCCGAAGTAGCGCCACCTGTAGGGGCAATTCACGAATTGCCCCCCAAGAAACCGGCGGTGAGACACCGCCGCTACAGAATGGGCGATTCATGAATCGCCCCGACGCAGCGACCCCAATCCAAAATCCAAAATCGGGCACGCTGCCGCGACGCGACTTAGGGTGCGTTGTCACCCTGAGCGAAGCGAAGGGTCTGCAGTGGTCTTGTGAAGGGGGCCGGACTGCAGATTCTTCGTCCGTCAACCGACGGACTCAGAATGACATCGAGCAATTGTGTTAGCATTAGTCAGTTCTACAGGAGGTCCGGCCATTTCCACTCCCACCGGTACGTTGCGCGCCATTCCGCTCGGAGGCCTGGGCGAGTTCGGCATGAACATGATGGCCTTCGAATATAACGACGACCTGATCGTCGTGGACACGGGCGTGATGTTCCCCGACGCGGAACTTTTGGGCGTCGATATCGTCATCCCCGACATCACGTATCTGCGCCAGAACCGCGAACGCGTGCGTGCCATTATCCTTACGCACGGCCACGAAGACCACATCGGAGCGCTGCCTTACGTGCTGGATGAAATCGACGCGCCGGTTTACGGCTCGCCCTTCACGCTAGCGCTGGCGCGCAACAAGCTGGTCGAGCACGGCCTCGCCGACGTGGCCGAGCTGCGCGAGATGCACCCGGGCGAGCCCTTTGACGTGGGGCCGTTTCACATCGAATTCATCCACCTCACGCACAGCATCATTGACGCGGGCGCGCTGGCGCTCTCGACGCCGCTCGGAACGGTAATCCACACGGGCGATTTCAAGTTCGATCCCACGCCCATGGACCAGCACCCGAGCGATCTGCATCGCCTGGCGGAGTTCGGCCGGGAAGGCGTGCTGGCGCTCTTCAGCGATTCCACCAACGTCGACCGGCCGGGGATGACGCCCTCCGAGCGCGGGGTGCGCGAACGCTTCGAGGAAATCATGGCGGAGGCCAAGGGGCGCGTGCTGATTTCCTGCTTCGCCACTTCCCTGCACCGGCTGCAACTCGTCGCCGACCTCGCGCACGAGTACGGCCGCCGGCTCTGCTTCGTGGGCCGCGCGATGTTCCAGAACACCGAGATCGCGCAGGAGATGGGGCGCCTCACGATCCCGCCGGGCCTGATCGTGCCGCCGCAGGACATCAAAAAGCTGCCGCGCAGTCAGGTCGCTGTGGTGCTCACCGGCAGCCAGGGTGAACCCATGGCGGCGCTCTCACGCGTGGCCGTCAACAGCCACAAGTGGGTGGAACTCGAGCCCGGCGACGATATGGTGATCTCAGCCCGCGTCATTCCCGGCAACGAGAAATCCATCTTCCGCATGATCGATCACCTCTACCGCCGCGGCGCGCGCGTGCACTATCACGACGGAAGTTATCCGCCCGTGCACGTCTCCGGGCACGGCAGCGCGGAAGAGTTGCGGCTGATGCTCAACCTCATCCGTCCCAAATATTTCGTGCCGCTGCACGGCGAATATCGGCAACTCTATCGCCACACGGTGATGGCCAAGGAACTGAGCGCCGTTTCGGGAGAGGTCTTCCTGCTCGAAAGCGGCGACGTTCTGGAATTCGACGGCCACGGCGCGCACCGCCGCGAGCGCGTGCCGGTGGGCCGCGTCTGCATCGACGAGGGCACGTTCGATGAAGTCGAGGAAGCCATCCTCAAGGAGCGGCGCCACATCTCCGAGGATGGCATCGTCATTCCCATCCTTGCCATCAACGAGCACACCGGCCAGCTCGAAACGCGGCCGGAAGTCGTTTCGCGCGGCTTCGTGCCGCTCGAGGAAGCTCCCGAGCTGGTCGAAAGCGCCCGGGCGGTCATTTTGCGCACCATCGAGAAATCCAACCTGGAAGAAGTCGGCGACTGGGGTGTCATCAAGGAAAAAATCCGCACCGCGCTGCGCAAACACTTCGATCAGGAAACGGGAAAAAGGCCGATGATCTTGCCCGTCATACTCGAAGTGTAGAGGCAGTGGCCGAAGGCTAAACAACAGGTCAAAAGGCAAAGGGCAAAAGGCAAAAATCAAAAGTGAACAGACGAGGCGAAAGCAAGGTAGATTGGTCAGATTGGCTTCCGTTTCCTGATCCCCGCCGCGGCGGAGTCCTGTTCGCCCCGTTCGGTGCAGGATGCTACGAACTCCGGCGATGTGATACTGGTAAGAGAGTTCTTTACGGGTCAAGCAGTCATGTTGCCGTACGGATGACTTCTCTGCTGCCACCACCTTTAGGATCAGGCACGCGTCGCAATTCCCAAAAGCGGAAGTATGTCATCGATCACTTGGCCCGCATAGAGTATCGGACGATTGCGCTCTCGACGCGGGCTGAAGCGTCAACTCTCGAACGCGAACTGAAGCTCAAGGGCGGTCCTTACCTATTTTCGACTTGAGTGCTGACTTGGGTTCTTCATCCTCTTTTTGCCCTTTGCCTTTTGATTTAGTTTTCTTAAGAAACCAAGCACGAGACACGACAGCACAATGATCTAGGAGGAACTGGTGGATGCCCTTGTATCAAGCGATCGTCCTTGCCATCGTTCAAGGCCTCACTGAGTTCCTGCCCATTTCCAGCACGGCGCACCTGGCGCTTTTCCCCTGGCTGCTGGGGTGGAAGGACCCGGGGCTGACGTTTGACGTGGCGCTGCACGCCGGGACGCTGGTGGCCGTGGCGGTTTACTTCTGGCGCTATTGGCTGGAGATGGCGGGCTTGGCGCTCGGCCAGAACTGGGGCGGCAGTCACGGCCTCGGGCTGGACCGCAGGCTCCTCTGGTTTCTCGCCGCCGCCACGATTCCGGCCGGCATTGCCGGCTGGCTCTTTGAGCATGCCGCGGAAGAAGAATTGCGCTCGCCTGTGATTGTCGGCGCGGCGCTGATTGTGGTGGGTCTGTTGATGTGGTCAGGGGAATACATGGGACGCCAGCACACTGAGCTCCAGAGGGTGACCTTCCTGGATTCGCTCCTGGTAGGCGTGGCGCAGGCGCTGGCAGTGATCCCCGGCGTCTCACGCTCCGGCATCACCATGACGGCGGGGATGTTCCGCGGTATGAAGCGCCAGACGGCGGCGCGATTCTCCTTCCTGCTCTCCACACCCATCATTGCCGGAGCAGCTCTGAAGAAGGCACTGGAGATACGGCATGCCGGAATCCCGCACGGAATGCACTTGCCGTTCGCGGCCGGGATTGTTGTAGCCGCCCTGGTCGGATACTTCGTGATCGCCGTCCTGATTCGATATCTGGAGCGTGGGACATTCAAGATTTTCGTTGTTTACCGCATTGCATTGGGCGTGCTAGTATTGGCTCTCGGATGGGGCTTGCGTCACGTTTGAGTGCCAGAATCTGTGCTTCGACCAGTTTGAAATTCGTTGGTTGACACCTGAAACCTGACACCCGGCGCCTGCCGTGAAGGCTGCCGGCGATGTTACGTGAGGCCTGACGATGCCCGCCGTTTCCCCTGGCGCATCTTCCAAAGAGCGCGCCACGTCCGAATCGAAATCATCTCTCTTCGACCGCCGCCGTCTCCTGGAACTCATCGGCTTCCTGCTGAGTGTGGCGGGACTGCTGACCGCGCTCAGCCTGGCTTCCTACCTTTCCCGCGACCCCTCGTTCCACACCGCCGCGCCCGAGGGAATCATTATCCATAACTGGATCGGGCTGGTGGGGGCCTACGGTGCCGACCTCATCTTTCAGGTATTCGGCTGGGTCGCCTGGCTGCTTCCCGCGACGCTCTTTGCCTTCGGAATCAGCTTGCTGCTCGATAGGTCTCTCACCGCGCCGCGGGCGAAGGCTATCGGCATTGCCCTGATGATCGGCTCGACCGCCGCCATCCTGGAATTGATCCCCTTCACGCCTCGCGTGGCAGGGCTGATCCGTGGAGGCGGCCTGCTGGGCTACATGCTCGCTCTGGCACTCGTTCATACGTTTAACGCCGTAGGAGCCGGAATCGTTGCCGGGACGCTCCTGCTGACCTCGTTGTTCATTGTGACCCGTTTTTCCTTTGTGACGACGGTCCAGTTCTCCCGGGAACGCGCTGCCTTTTTGAAACCGCTGGCGGAGCGATGGTCCGCCTGGCGGGAGAGCCGGCGGCGGGAGAAGATGAAGAAGCAAGCCGAGCGAGCTCGCGTTGTGGGCAAGGAGCCTGTCGTCATCCAAAAGGTGGGAAGCCAGGCGGGGGCGGTGACGCCTCCTCCCGAGCGCCCCGCCCCTCCCTCGTTGCTGCCTCCCAAACCCCCGGCGGCGCAGGCCCGGGACTTGGCCCGCCCGAAAGTCGCCGGCGCCCCTGTAGTCCGCGCCCAAGGCTTGGAAGAGGAACCTGCCTTCACCCCGCCCACGGCGCCGAAAATCGTTGGCCGCGGCGCGCACGGCTTCAAACTACCCAGCGCCACGCTGCTGCGTCCGCCCGAGGCCGAACAGGCCATCAACGAGTCCGAATTGAAAGAGCGCGCCCAGCAACTGGTGCAGAAGTTCGCGGAATTTGGGGTGATGGGAAGCGTGACGCAGATTCACCCCGGCCCGGTGGTCACCACCTACGAATTCAAGCCCGAAGCGGGCATCAAATACAGCCGCATTACCAACCTGGTCGATGATCTCTGCCTGGCGCTGCGTGCCGAATCCATCCTCATTGAGCGCGTGCCGGGCAAGTCCACCGTCGGGATCGAGGTGCCCAACCTGCACCGCGAGACGATTCACCTGCGTGAACTCGTGGAATCGAGCGAGTTTGCCGCTTCGGCCTCCAAGCTGAGCCTCTGTCTGGGCAAGGACATCACAGGCAAGATCAAAGTGGGCGATCTCACAATGATGCCGCACCTGATGATCGCGGGTTCGACAGGCTCGGGCAAAAGCGTGGCGATCAATTCCATGGTGGTCTCGATTCTCTATAAGTCCACGCCCAACGAAGTGAAGTTCATCATGATCGATCCCAAGCGGCTGGAGCTGGGGCTGTACGAGGATATCCCGCACCTGTTCACGCCCATCGTCACCGAACCCAAGCAGGCCGCCAACGTCCTGCGTCGCGCCACTATCGAGATGGAAGAGCGCCTGAAGAAGCTGGCCGAGCACGGTGTGCGCAACATCGAGCAATACAACAAGATCTTCGAGCCGGATTCGACGCTCAACCTCTTTGACAGCAACGGCGAGCGCGAGGGGCCACTTCCTTACTTGGTCATCGTCATCGACGAACTTGCCGATCTAATGATGGTGGAGCCGCAGACGGTGGAAGAATCAATTACACGGCTCGCCCAGATGGCTCGCGCCGTGGGCATTCACCTGATCCTGGCCACGCAGCGGCCCTCGGTGGACGTCATCACGGGTCTCATCAAGGCCAACATGCCGTCACGGATTTCTTTCCGGGTGGCCTCGAAGGTGGACTCACGCACCATTCTCGACGCGAACGGTTCGGAGGCGCTCCTTGGCCGGGGCGATATGCTCTTCATGCCACCCGGGAGCGCCCGTCTCCTGCGCCTGCACGGACCGCTGGTAACAGAGAAGGAAATCGGCAAAGTCGTCGATTGGTGGAAAGCGCAGTCGCAGGCGCAATACAACGAGGAGTTTCTCAAGCCCTTCCGCGACAAGGAGCGGAGCGCCGACGATGACATCGAGGATGAAGAGAGCGACGCTGAACTCGATGAGGTTTATAACGAGGCCGTGCGCATTGTGGTCGAGTCCGGCAAGGCGTCGACCTCGCTCCTGCAGCGCCGCCTGCGCCTCGGCTACGGCCGCGCCGCGCGGCTCATCGACATGATGGAGAAGGACGGGATCGTGAGCGCCCCCGACGGCGCGCGCCCGCGTGAAGTGCTGAAAAGACCCGACTGGCTTCACGAGGTCGATAGGTCATTAAGGTAGACGGGGCTCCGCCTTCCCGCCTCCCGCTCCACGCGGGCGAGGCCCGACCAGGCTGCGCGGAGCGGGTGGAATGGAATTTGTCGTGGAGGGTCTCATCCATGCCCGCAGAATCCGCGCTGGAACGCCGCCGCCCAGGACGAGTTCCCCATCATGCCCGCATCATCCTGAGCGGGACCGACGCCGACGGCTTCAACTTCGCCGAAGAGACGGAGACGCTGTCGGTCAGCAAACAAGGGCTGTCCGCCCGCACCTCTTACAGCCTCGCCATCGGCCAGGAACTCTCCATCCGCACCAAGGACCGGAACCGCGTCGCCCAGTTCCAGATCGTCTGGGTGGGCAAGCCTGAAACTCCCAGCCACGGGCGCGTGGGCCTGGAATGGGTCGAACCTTCCCGCTTCTGGGGCATCCAGTTTCCTTCCGACGATTGGGAGAAGGACTGAGTTCCCGGCACCAAGCGCTCCTCAGCCAGGAGTTGGGCGCGCAGGCCCCTTGATCCATTTCGTGGGCGGCCGTTTCCTTGACAGAACGCCCAATCCATTCGACAATGAGAAACCGTGCCGCGGTAGCTCAGGTGGTAGAGCGCAGCCCTGAAAAGGCTGGCGTCGGCGGTTCAACTCCGTCCCGCGGCACCAGCAAATCAGCCACATACAAACCTCGAAACTCAAAAGCCTGTTCCAATTCGTTCCAAAACTCAAATCCAGGCCCGGCTGGAGCTTGTCTCAGCCAGTCACCAATCGTATCCGCGATGCGCACGTTCGCATCGCTGCTCAAGCAAGACTTCGCCCAGGAGATCGCCCACGATCCGGAGGGATTCAAAAGCTCGTGGTCCGGCTTATCCGCCGGGCAAACAATGTCACGAAGGTGTTACACACCCTGCCGACGAAGTTAACTGCTTTTGAATCGACGGCGCGGATAGGAAGGTCCCTTGGCATTTTAACCGGGGCGCGTTCCAGAGAGGGTTTTAAGGGTAGGGATCCAATATCCTTCGCGGTTTAGTGCGCGACCCCACTCGTGACGGTTCCCGACTCTCCAGCCGTCCCATGACGTAAATCTGAATAGCGTTCTTATCCTCAGGCGCGAGGTCGATGAATTCGAGGCCGACGCGTTCCGCTCCGTCTTCACGGACAATTCGAGCGCGCAGGTTCAGATCGGAACGACTTCCTGGGATCCTGAACTGCAGCGAAACTTCCTCCCCATTCTCCACATCAATCCCTGGTTGCAGCAGTGTCCCAGTTTCGCTGATGTTCATGCTACGCAGGGAAAACTGCCGTTCACCCCACTTGCAGGTAACTTCCGTAAAGAGGGGTAGTCGAGCCGCGTGCATTTTGCGTCCCGACCCGGCCTGCTCCGTGGTGGCGACCTCCGTAAAGCGCGGTGAGGAGTCGGCGTGCGATTTCGCCTTCCAAGAGGGGTGTTCCATGGCTTTCAGCATCGGAATAATGCGAGCCGAAGAGGCAGGCTTGGGCCGGTGAGCGCCCCCTGGATATCAGAGAGCAGGATGCGGAGACTGGCCTGGTTGAAGAACCGGTCGCTGCCAACGGTTCCCGTGGGATCTTCGGACGTGGGGGGGGCGTTGAACCATGGCGATCGGCGTAGCGCCTGCCAACGCTAAGGCGAGATTCAGCTTCTTCGCTCCCGTCTTTCCGGTTCGGATCCATCCGTTATAGGTCGTAAGCGAAAGCAAGGGCCAGTTGGAGTTCGCACCGCTCCCCGGCCCGCCCGTTATGCTGCCTTCAGTCAACCCCAGAGCCCGACACGCCGGTGCAGATCCAGGGCAACCTCCTGCGGTCGTAAGCACGTTGACGGTTGTGCCGTAACCGTTGGTGCCGCCTGTAGTGAGTCCGTTCGAGAGCTGAGCTCGGATGACGTCCTGACAGGCGGTTGTGCGATCACCCACCGTCAGGGTCCCACCGTCTTCTGCTAGAAACAGGTTTCCATTGGTGTGAATGCGGCCGCCGAAGCCGAAGTCCGGCCCGGCAAAAAATGAGAGGTCGCTATCCGAGAAGATTCCAAACTGGAAGACGGGCACCGCAACTGCCTGAACCTGACGGGTCATCTTGACTTCGGTGTTGTTCGGGCCATCCGCAATCACTGTGAGTGTAAAGGGGGTAATGATGCCCTGAAGTCCCTGCAAAGGGCCTTTCCCTTGAATGGTGCCGGCGGTTGAGGTCAGGGAACCGCCCATGGTGCCGGTCGGAGGCTGGCCGATGGTGTACCCTCCCGTGGGAAACGTGACCCCGGGGATGGACGGCCGGTAGGCGGCGCCCGTCAGAGCGGTAATCTGGGCGGGTGTGGGAGAGACATGCGAGACGAAAAGGGCCGCCAGGTCGGAACTCATTTTCTCAAGCGCGCCCTGAGCGCCGTAATAAGTGACCGCGGCATCGCGGTCGCTCTCCGCGATCTTCCGCTCCCCCGTCGTCACAAAATAGAATCCCAGCATCATGACCGTGAGGACCAACATCAGTAACAGGACAACAACAAGGGCTGCCCCTGATTCCTTGCCGCCGCGGTGTCTCATATCTTCATCTTCCTAGCCCCCGGTTCGACTGGCCCCATATGCGGCTCTCCAACAAGGCGCACTTGTCCCACCGAGCGACGTCAATACTTGTTGAAATAAGCTAGATTCTGAATCGTCACTGACGTCGCAATCGAATTCGAATAATACTTCTGACTCATTCGAGCGCGGTGATCGGCTTTGGCAATCATCCACAGGTTCACTTTGCGGATGGTGTTGGGAGCGGCGGCCGTACGCGTCGGGTCCGTAGGTGTCGCAGGAGGCGAAAGGCTAAAAGGGAACTGCAAGACGTTGATCCCCAGGGCCCCCGGCTGCGCGGTACCCGTGCCGGCATAACCCGAGCCGACCAGCCTCATCAGCTTCCACACCTGGAGGTCGGAGTTATCCAAATAATAAGTAATCATGTTGAGGTGGTAGGCGGTCGTGCTCGCAGCCACAGGGGGAAGCTGGGCGATCGTTCCAGTCGTCGGGCCGTTCGGGGGATTGGGGAATTGGTTCAGGCCCAGGACGTCTGCCGGGTCACCGTGGGTAAAGGTAATGGTGTGGGGCGTTGTATCAACTGCGGTGGCCGTGAGCAGGCAGGTCGAAGAGTTCTCCAACATGATTAACTGGCCGGGAACAACCGGGGAGACCCCTGAGGCGATGTTGGTGGCCGCATTCACCGTAATTGTGGCACTGGTCGTCGTATAAGTGATGGCGGTCAGGGGATACTGGTCCAAATTGGAGATGGGGTTGACCGTGATAATCGTGATCACGTCCGTAGGGGTCGCAGGGACGCCGGTTCCGGTCGTCGGCCCAAATCCTGATCCCGGAGTGATGATGGCCAAGTAGCCGCCGGCGGCGGGATTAAAAGTGCGCGCCCCCGGCCCGGGCATAACGATGGGAGTAGCAGCGGTAGCACCACTGCCCAACAAGATTCACGCCGGCGAGGAGGTTCGAATTCACGTCAGCCATGGTACCCGCAACGTCGGCGGTGTCATTGAGTTGATTGAAAAGGTTGAAAGCCATCCCCAGCAAGGTCAGGGACAGCGCCATGGCCACCAGCAACTCGACCAGGGTGAAACCTCGGGGGTGGCGGAGCTCGGGCGATTTGGAAAATGGCCTAGACATAGGGCGACATGAGGGCCACGAGGGTGACCGAACTCCTCGATCCATTCGGGGTCGTATACTGAATCGTGACAGTAACCTGCTTCAGGATCGAGGTGAGCTGCGTAACCTGAATCTGCCGTTGAAAGCCGCTAAGGGTCACTTAAACGTCATCCGCAGTCCCCAGGACCCCATCCGCCCCGGGCGTATAGACCGTTTCCGTGCCACCATCGTCGGCCGTATTCACGATTCCATCAGCTCCCGGAGTGGTCAGGGCAGTAAAACCATTGACGAAAATACAACCCGTGCCGGCGCCGACGTTACAAATCTGGTCGAAAGTCAAGGTGGAAGTGTCGCGAGCGGTGAAGACATCTTCCATAGCTTCTCGGGCCTTCTGCCGGGCGATGGTATCCTGCTGGGAGGTCGTAACGACGGCGAGCCCAAGCGCCACCCCATAGGCCACCGCAACGAGACCCACAACCAGAACCGCAGACGCCACAATTACTTCGACCAGCGTAAAGCCACTATCGCCATGCTCGTGACGTGGGATTCCTCGGTCCATAATCCACCCGTTAGAACCAAGCCCTCCCGCTGTACCGGTAACCCTTGATGCGCCCCGTCGCGCCGAGAATCGTCACGGCGCGCGCGGTCAAGGGCTGCCCCGCCTTGCCAATAAATACCGTCCCATTCACAGGTGCCCCCGCACTGTCCAACACCGACCCGTCGCTCAGAAAAGTGATCGTGCAGGGCGAGGGCAGAGCGCTGGTACAACTAAAATTGACGGGCTTGAGTGGAGGGCCACCTCCCCACCCATCGGGCGTATCCGCAACACCCGCAAACACCATGTACACCATCCCATAGGGGAGGAAATAGTCCGACAATTGAGTTGTGGTGGCATCCAAATTCGCCTTTACAGTCACAATTTCGCTCGTGCCTTGAAAGGTAACCTGAATGTTTCGCCTCTGGTCCACAGAAGCTTGCCGGGCCTGACGGAGTTGGGCTACCAGGACTTGCATGGCAGAATCCGAGCGGATGGTCGGCAAAACATTAGTGAAGGCGAGATAGGAAATTCCGGAAATGATCCCGATGATGGCAACCGTCACCAATACTTCCAGCAACGAAAAACCTTGGGCGAGGGGAACTCTTCCAGCTCTCCCTACTGCGGCCGTTTCGCGAGCCCCGCTCCTAATCCCCGGAGACGATTGCGGCCTTTCGCAAAACGTGTCCATGTTCAACGGCCTGTCTGCGGCTCGCCTACCCCGATGGCGATGGTAGCGCCGATATCCTTCTCACAATCGCCCCGAAGACGCGCTTTGTCGGGTGGCTCTCCGCCAACAGCTTCCGCAGAGTGGATTCCCCCAATTGCGCAATATTTCCTCAGCGAACCAACGTCGCCCTCAAGATGCGCTGCAAATTGTACGGATCGAGCACCATCTTGATACAAGGGGTCCCATGCTGCAGCAACTGGTCGGTAACAATCATCCCGATGACGTAAGTGGACGAACAGGAATTGCCCCCAAAGTCGAACGATGCGTTGTAGTCCGTGGGCGGGTCTCCACAGCCAACACCCGTCCCGCTGGCATTGCATTGATGAAAGTATAGCGTCCCTGCCAGCAGGAACGCACCTCCACCACTCCACGAGCCCGCCCCATTGGTGGCCCGGTTTTGGAAAAACAACATCCCGCGGGCTGGCGTAGTAGCTCCGGTAACTGGGTCGGTGTCCACTTGACCGTAAGTTCCCGTACACGGACCAAGCAAGATGTTTCCCTGAAGCGTGGCTGGCAGGCCTATCGCTGCGTTGGGCGCCAACCCGCCGGGGCACGTCGCAAGTGAAGTATCGAAAGCATCGGTTGTCGTGCCGCCAGAATTTGCCGCGGTCGAGACCGAGGCGGAAGTTGCAAAATAAAACGTTGTCCCGCCGCTGCCGTCTCCGACAGCTGTACTGGGCCGGACGATTGAGTTCGCGTCCAAACTCAGGCCCCTGTTTCCGTCGAGGTAATACACCCCCGGGTCGAAGATCGCTGTCTCGTTCTTCACTTGAATCCCGTTTGAGTAGTACCCTCCGACGTAGTACGTGCAGCCCCCTGCGTCCGGGGAGCCAGTGCCGGGGTTGTGGTAGGGGACGTGTACGCCATTTTGAGGGGGGGTGTTCCCCGGCGGAGGTGGCGCAGGCAGCAGCGCGAAGGGATCCGAGATCGGGTGGTGGGGCGAAACGTACGTTCCAGTTGTCCCCCCGTTAAACACAAATGGCGGAGAGGTTGGGCCCCCAAAGACTCCGAAGTCACTCCCAGTAAAGTTGGGCCCGCCTTTAGACAAGTCAATTACCGGGTTCCCAGTGGCGCACGCAGCCGTGGCGTTATACGAATTGACCTGAACACTTTGGGCTGGTCCGCCGAGGATCGCGATTTTAGCGGTACTGCCGGTGCCCTTCGGCAGAAATGTACATGACCGCGTAGGATCGAGTATGACCAACGGGATGGGGATCGTGGTGAGCGTCAATCCACAAATGGCCTGCGCGTGGACGTCCTGCGTGAGCTGTCCGGTAATCAGCGGCGAGAAGAACTGGTGACGCGGATCGAACGCGCACTTTCTCCTCATACGAAACACCTCATTCTTCATCCGGTGTCAGGACACAATCCGCGTCGGTGACAAAGTAGCCGTTCCCTGGATTGTGCCGGGGTGAGAACCCCCTTCCTTCGCAATCTCTGCAAACCAAGCCTCCGACTAATTCACGAACCGCCCCTCGGCAACGGCCGACAACGTGGGATAGGTCACCTGGACATTGATGGCAGAGATGGCACGCATCGTGAATCTCGCGTACTCCTTCACGTGGGAATCGATCCCACCGGAACAAGGAGGTGGAGGGGAGGCCGGATTGCCGGCGGCGTTGCAGGACTTGGTCGTGGAGTTCCACACGCCGCGCACCTCGCTCCTTCCTTGGCCGCGCCGCAGAGAACGTTCATCGTATGCACGACCATGATGAGTTCCCACATGCCGAAGAAGATGAAAATGATCACCAGGGACGAAAGGAGGAACTCGATCTGCACCGCGCCACGCGACCCGATCCTTCCGGTCGACGGCTTCTACGACTCGATGGATTTGCCCCGCGCTTCCACCGCCCAATGGCACCAGTTTCGCCTCCGGCGCAAGGTCAGTCATTACACTCCCTCAGCATCAGGCTCAGCATCAGGCTAAAGGGAAGCCTTCACCGGGACAATGGCACGAAGGTATGTAGCACGTTTGCGGCGGAGTTAACGAACGGTAGATTTGCGACTGCGGAAGTGAAAGACCGCCGGTGTTCTGACCTGGAGCCTGCTCCAGTAAGGGATTCAAGAATTCCAATCCTGCCTCGCACCCCTTGCCGGAAGCGTGTGGATTGGCCCAGACTACACGGCTGCGCATCGTGTGCCTTGGGCCCCGCTGGGGACGATGTCCACAATCCGGTCCTATACAAGGACAACGGTAGATCGGACCCCGATGCCATAATGCGAAAAGTCAAAGCCCGCGGCTGGGCTGTGGACCCTCGCATCCTCAGGGTCGACAATTAAAACTACGCGGAGGTCTGTGAGCCAATGCTTGGGCCGCCGGGAAATGGGGTCATGCATGCCCCGACGTTAGCCTGACTGGTTCTCGACTTCAGGAGGACAGCCATCGGCGGCGCTGCTTTAGCCGCGAGTTTGTAGATGAATTCGGTCCACTGTCACGCAGCGCGGTCGCGACGGGTCAGGCGGCGGAATTGGCAGGCCGGATGTGCCTTGGGGAGGTCGGCCGTGCAGTCCTTGTGGGGCAGCGTAACTCTTTGCGATGCCAATGATGATAACACTCGGGGAGTTTCCAAGCGGAATCGGTCTCGACTGAGTGCCAGGGACCCGTGGTGGTATTCCATTTAAGTACGCTGTGTTCGAGCCCCAGGATTGCGGAACGGCGACTCCCAGCTACTTCCACCCTAATACCATGAAGACGCTTACTCGAAAGCACCTCGAACAGGCCAATCTCGCAAGTGAAGTCGGAACCCCAAACCACTGCGGTCAAATTATTGCACGTTACACTCCCAATCCCCAACGCGGCGGCGCGGAAGAAGTACTGCGTCACTCAGCTAGGGGAGATGTTTTCGCTTCGCGCACGCTCCCGCTGATGAATAATGCATCCTCGCTTCACCGTCAGGAGACAGTGATTCCACGCAAAGTAGTAGGGAATTTCTCGGTAGTCGGCCACATCCATCACCACCAGGTCAGCCTGCTTGCCGGGCTCGAGTGACCCGAGGCGTTCCGCGCGGCGCAGCGAATGGGCGGCGTTGATGGTCGCCGCCGAGATGGCCTCTGCCGGCATCATGCGCATCTGCGAGCAGGCGAGCGAAAGGATAAATTGCATGTTGAGGGTGGGGCTTGTGCCGGGATTGAAGTCAGTAGCGAGCGCCACCGCGGCACCACCGTCGATCAGCTCGCGAGCCGGTGGATAGTGGCCGAGACCGAGGTGGAAATTCGTGCCAGGCAGCAACGTGGCGACGACGTCGGAGCGGCTGAGCGCGCGCAGGTCCGGCTTGCGGATCCGGTCCAGATGATCGGCGGAAGCCGCGCGCAGCCGGACGGCCAAGCGCGTCGCGCCGGAGTGCGTGAGCTGTTCGGCGTGAAGGCGCGGGATGAGACCGTGCCGCGCGCCTGCCGCGAGCACGCGCCGGCACTCCGCCGCCGTAAACGCCCCGCGGTCGCAGAAGCAATCTATAAACTCTGCCAACTTTCCACGCGCCGCCGCAGGAATCAATCCCCCGATCAGCCGTTTCAGGAATGCCTCTCGTTTCCCCTGATAACGGGCCGGCAGTGCGTGCGCCGCGAGCAGCGTAGGAACCAGTTCGAGAGGCGAATGCTCGCGCAGACGCCGGATGATCGCCAGCGCTTTCAACTCCTGCGCGGGGTCGAGCCCGTAGCCGGTCTTAACTTCAACCGTAGTGGTGCCATGCTCTGCAAACTGATCGAGAAAGCGTCCGGCCTGGGCGATGAGCTGGCCGGGTCGCGCTTCGCAAAAACGCTCCGCCGAAAAACGGATTCCGCCGCCGGCGCGCGCGATCTCCTCGTAGCTCGCGCCCCGCAGGCGGCGATCGAAGTCCTCGACACGATTCCCGGCAAACAGCAGGTGAGTGTGAGAGTCCACAAAGCCCGGCATCACGACGCGCCCGCGACAGTCGATGGAAATCGCGTGCAGGCGGCGCGCCTCGCGTGCGAGGCCGGAGGTTGCGCCCACGGCCAGGATCCGCTCGCCCTCGGTGAGCACCGCCCCCCCGCGGATGATCCCCAGTTCGCACAAATCTGTCCCGCGCCGCGGCACGGGGCGACCGGCGAGCGTCAGAAGCTGGGATGCATCCCGCAAGAAAAGCCGTTGCTTTGGACGCGACGGAAGCATTTGCTAAAATACTCTCTACTCACATTGGAGGAATATTTCCATGCCTAATTACGAGTTCGTGTGCAAGAAGTGCCAGAAGGCTTTTTCCCTGGTAATGACCCTGGCCGAACATGAAAAGGGGCGCTTCACCTGCCCCAAGTGCCAAAGTAAGAAGGTCGAGCAGAAGTTTTCGGCCTTCTCCGCCGTGACGTCCAAGAAAAGCTGAGAAGGGCAGTGATAAGTGACGAGTGACGAGCAAAAAGGGAGATAAGCGCTTCGTCCCCTTCTGCTCCTCACTTATCGCTCGCCACCTTCCCCATAGGAATCTGCACCCCTGCCTTGCGGGCAAATTCAATGGCCTCATCGTAACCCGCATCGGCGTGCCGCGCGACGCCGATACCGGGGTCGTTGGTCAGGACCCGGTTCAGGCGTTTGGCCATCTCCGGCGTGCCGTCGGCGACGATGACTTGTCCGGCGTGCATTGAATATCCGATCCCCACTCCCCCGCCGTTGTGAAAAGAAACCCAACTCGCGCCCGACGCGGTATTGAGCAGCGCGTTGAGCACGGGCCAGTCCGCAATCGCATCGCTGCTGTCCTTCATGCTTTCGGTCTCGCGAAAGGGCGAGGCGACGGAGCCGCAATCGAGGTGATCGCGCCCAATGACGATCGGAGCCTTCAGTTCTCCGCGCGCGACCAGATCATTGAGCCGCTCGCCGAAGCGCGCGCGTTCACCATAGCCGAGCCAGCAGATGCGGGCCGGTAAGCCCTGGAACTTGACCTGGTCTCTTGCCAGGCGGATCCAGCGATCGAGGATGGCATTCTCAGGGAAAAGTTCCAGCACCAGAGCGTCGGTGCGGTAGATGTCGGCCGGTTCGCCCGACAGGGCTACCCAGCGGAACGGACCCCTCCCTTCGCAAAACAGCGGGCGGATGTAAGCGGGTACGAATCCCGGAAAGTTGTAAGCGTCCTTCACGCCGCCGTGCTCAAAGGCCATGGTGCGGATATTGTTACCGTAATCGAAGGTCGCAGCGCCGAGCTTCTGCAGGGCGAGCATTCCATCCACATGCCGCGCGATCGATTCGTAGGAGCGCCGCAAGTAGTCGTCGGGATTTCTTCGGCGCAGTTCGGCAGCTTCTTCCAGGCTCAATCCGGCGGGAATGTATCCATTGAGCGGATCGTGCGCGCTGGTCTGGTCGGTAAGCAGATCGGGCACAACGCCGCGCCGCGCCAGCTCCGGAATGACGTCGGCGCAATTCCCCACCAGCCCGACGGACACTGCCTGCTTCTGCCGAATCGCGTTCTTGAGGATGCGCAGTGCTTCGTCCAGATCGTTGACGCAGATGTCGCAGTAGCCAGACCGAATACGGCGCTTGATCTTCTCGGCATCGACCTCGACGCCAAGGAACACCGCACCGTTCATCGTGGCAGCGAGCGGCTGAGCGCCGCCCATCCCGCCCATTCCGCCGGAGACGACCAGCTTTCCGGAAAGATCGATCCCGAAATGTCTCTGTGCGGCGGCGGCGAAAGTCTCGAAGGTTCCCTGCAGGATGCCTTGCGTGCCAATGTAAATCCAACTGCCGGCGGTCATCTGGCCGTACATGATGAGGCCCAGCCGCTCCAGTTCGCGGAACTTTTCCCAGTTTGACCAGTGGCCGACCAGGTTGGCGTTGGCGATAAGGACGCGCGGCGCCCACTCGTGGGTCCGAAAAACTCCCACCGGCTTTCCCGACTGGACAAGCAGAGTCTGGTCATTCTCCAGCTCTGTCAGCGCAGCGACGATGGCCCTGTAGCAGGCCCAGTCGCGCGCCGCCTTCCCTGTTCCGCCGTAAATGATGAGGTCCTGAGGGCGCTCGGCCACCTCGGGATCAAGATTGTTCATCAGCATGCGCAGGGCAGCTTCCTGGTGCCAGCCCTTGCAGGAGAGCGCCGAGCCCCGTGGCGCACGTACGGGAGAGTATTCTGAAGCTGGCAGCTTCGCAGGCACGTTAACGCCCTTTTCGGTCATCGTTTTCCCCCTGGCCGCATCTTAGCCCAATGCCATTCTAGGCGAAAGGGCGCTAGCCGGCACGTAGCCGGTCAGCTTGACTTTGTAGCGGCGAGTTCACCTCGTCCGCCAGTTGGCGGGCGGCGTAAAGCCGCGGCTACATCGAATTAACCCTCTGGTTGCCTGCCCGCCGCCACGCCGCAATTTCGGCCTGTCATTATTGACGCTGTGCAGAGAGAGATGCTAATTTTGAAGCTTCTAATCTGACGGGCTTAGGACCTAGGTCTTATCCCTCAGTCTGCAGACTCGGCATCTATGAGAAGACCTACGTTTTTCCGCCCCCTCGCGAAGATTTTCCTTGCGTCTGTGCTTCTCCCCTTCCCTGCACGGCCTGACGGCGGCCCAACCGCGTCGCTGCGGCTCTCCGAGCCCGTCCGATCGGCGGACGATTACTACCTGGGCCGGCAGAATCTCGCAAACGTCCAACGCGGCCTGCAACTCCTCCGCCAGCGGGTGGTCAAGGAACCCAGCGACTACGAAGCGTGGTGGCGTATCGCGAAGTTCGTCAACTACCAGGCCCGGCACGCCCCGGACGACCAGAGGCTGAGCATTCTCGCGGAGGGTGTGAATGCCGGCCGACGCGCCGTGGCACTGGCTCCGGCACGCGTAGAGGGCCACTTCTGGCTGGGCGCCAATCTGGGCTTGAGCGCCGAAGAAGGAAGCTTTCTTAGAGGGATTTCACTCATCGACAATATCCGCCGGGAGATGGAGATCGTTAACCAGGTCGATCCGGATTACGAGCAGGCATCGGGATTACGTACGCTGGCGCGCGTGGACTTTCGCGCCCCGTTTTTCAAGGGTGGCAACAAGCGCCGCTCCGTCGAGCAGCTGGAGAGATGCCTGACCCGCTTTCCCGACAATTCCCTCACCATGCTCTATCTGGCGGAAAGCTACCTTGCCGTAGGATTGCGAGACGAAGCGCGCAAGCAGCTCGAAAGCATCCTCACGCTCTGTCCCGATCCGGTTTACGGGCCGGAGTTGGCCGATAATCAGAGCGAAGCGCGCCGAATGCTCGCTGAGGAATTTCACTCCGGGAAATGAACCTTTGGCGCGCGCCTCGCGGCGCGTCGGGCCGGTTCGGCGCACCGCAAGGGCCGTGATAAGATTCACGGGCGGGCTGACCCGGCCCGCGCTTCCAACCTCATGGGCTCGATCCAGTTCACCACACTGACCGAACTATTCCTTGCGGCGGCAGAGAAGCTCCGCACCCCCAAGGCGTTCCTCACGAAGATGAATGGAGAGTATCGAGGCGTTGCTTCGGAAGAGGTTCTACGCCAAGTGGCCGGGCTCGCGGCGGGGCTGGAACGATTGGGACTCGCACGGGGCGACCGGTTGGCCATCCTCTCCGAGAATCGCCTTGAATGGGCCTTAACCGACTACGCCGCAATGGGAATAGGGGCGGTCGTCGTCCCACTCTATACGACGCTTCTCGAACCTGACATTCAGTTCATCCTGACAGATTCAGGCTGCAAGGGCATTGTGCTCTCCAGCGCGGCGCAGCTCCAGAAGATTCAGAACATCCGGGCTGGGCTCTCCGCCCTTCAGTTCGTCCTCAGCATGGACCCCGCGGCGTCGGCTCCCGGCAGAGCCGAGCATTGGCTCGGCATCGTCAACGACGAATTGGCCCGGCGCCCGGGTGATCCGGCGGCCGTCTTTCGCCAAAAGGCAGCGCAAGTGAAGCCCGAGGATACAGCCACGCTTATATACACCTCCGGAACGGCTGGCGAACCCAAGGGCGTGATCCTCACCCACAAGAATTTTGTCTCCAATGTCCGCGCCTGCGAGCACCTGTTCTCTCTCGGACCGGGGGACGTGGGCTTTTCGTTCCTGCCCCTGAGCCATGTTTTCGAGCGCATGCTCGACTATTTCTGCTTCTCTCGCGGCGTCTCCATCGCTTACCCCGAGAATATGGAGGCTATGCCACAAAATCTCCTGGAAGTCCGGCCCACGATTATGGCCGTGGTGCCGCGCGTCCTGGAACGCATTCATGACCGCGTCATGGAGGCCGTCCGGCAAGCCGCGCCCGCGCGGCAGAAGCTTTTCTGGTGGGCGATGGAAGTCGGCAAGGTGTCCCTTCCTTTCACCCTCGAAAACCGCAGACTACCCCCCGTGCTGATTCTGAAGCGCGCCCTGGCCGACCAGCTTATCTGCGCCAAGGTCCGCGAGCGCATGGGCGGACGGATTCGCTTCCTGATTTCCGGCGCAGCCCCGCTCTCGCGCGATCTGGCGGAATTCTTCCATGCCGTCGCCCTGCCCGTATACGAAGGGTACGGTCTGACTGAAACCTCACCGGTCGTCGCCGTCAATTACCCGGGGCACACAAAGCTCGGAACCGTCGGACCGGTGATTCCAGGGGTCAAGGTCAAGTTGGGCGAGGAATGCGTGGATGAAGAGGGCCACGCCGGCAATGAGATTCTAGTGCGTGGACCGAACGTTACGCCCGGTTACTATCACGCCGAGGAGATGAACCGCGAGGCTTTCATCGACGGTTGGTTCCGGACGGGCGACCTCGGCGCGCTCGACGCGGATGGCTACCTCAGCATCACCGGGCGAAAGAAGAATCTCTTCAAGACGTCGGGCGGGAAGTATGTCTCACCCGACAAGATCGAGAACCTCTTCCAGGGGCACCCGCTCATCGCTCAGATTTGCGTGATCGGGAACTCGCGGCGGTTCGTGAGCGCACTCATCGTGCCCCACTTCGGCCGACTGGAGGAGCAGGCGCGAAGCCGTGGAATCCAATGGGCCTCACGCTCGGAACTCGTCTCACATCCCGCCCTGCGGGAGTTTATGGAGCAGCAGGTGGAGACCGCGACGCGCTGGCTTGCTCCCCACGAGAAAATCCGCCAGATCACCCTGCTGCCGGGGGAATTTACAATCGCCAGTGGCGAACTCACTCCGACGCACAAGATCAAGCGCCACGCGGTGGAAGAGCACTATCGCGTCGCGATCGAGGAGATGTATCAGCGGCCCGGCCGGCAGTCAGTGCCGCACGTGGCCGGCGAGAAATCGTCCTGATTAGGGCAATTCCTTGATCCGGATGTTCCGAAACTCCAGGTAAGCCTCATGCCCGAGGAAGCCGATGTGCCCGGACTTCCGCGCCAGGCCCGGATGCTTCTTGAGCACTTCGGGATCCTTCACCGAGTCGAGATCGGCGTCGAGAATTACGGTCCCATTCACCGTGACCGTGATGCGTCGGCCCTCGGCGCGAATCTCTTCTGTATTCCACTCGCCCGGCTTTTTCAGATAGCCGCGTTTGGCAGGAATCACATCGTACACTGAGCCGTGGTACTGAGCGGGCCGAAGATCCTTGTAAGCCGGCGCTTCATTGTCGAGGATCTGGATCTCCATCCCCACGTAGGCGGCGTCGCCCTCCAGCGGGGCGCGGATGCCCACGCCATTATTCGCCGCCGGCTCCATCAAGAACTCAAAACGGAAAATGAAATTGGAGTATTCCTTCGCGGTGAATAGATTTCCGCCACCATCTTTGGGGCACACAATCTTGCCGTCCTTAACAATGTAGCCGGGGCCGTGGCCGCCCACGAGCGTCCAGCCCTTCAGCGTCTTCCCATCAAACAGCCGTGTAAACCCGGCCTCGTCACCCCCGAAGAGAGAGGCCGCCAGCGAAACCGCCAAGCCTAACATCAGAGCGCGAAACTTCATTTGACTCCTCCTGACCGATATTTGCCGCAAGCCACAGCGCAAGCTCGGCCCTTCCTGCCGTCCCAGGCGCTGCCATCATACCAGAGAGCCGGGCGCTTTCTCTGACTCTTCATAACCCAAATTGCATTTTCTCTGCGCCCTCAATAGAATGTCTTCGAAAGGATTTCATATGCCCAACGATGTCTTGAAGATCGCCGGCAAGGAATTTCGTTCCCGCCTGATTGTAGGCACGGGGAAGTACCGCAGCTTCCAGGAGATGGCGCGCGCGCACGAGGCTTCGGGCGCGGAAATGGTGACGGTCGCGGTCCGCCGCGTCAACCTGACGGACCGTACCAAAGAGTCGATGCTCGATTACATCGACCCCAAGAAGTACTTCATCCTGCCCAACACCGCGGGATGTTACAGTGCCGATGAAGCCCTGCGCACGGCGCGCCTGGCGCGCGAAGTCGGCCTCTCGAACTGGATCAAACTGGAAGTGATCGGCGACGAGAAGACGCTCTTCCCCGACAACTTCGCGCTCGTCGAAGCCACGAAAGTTCTAGTCAAAGAAGGCTTCATCGTCCTGCCCTACACGAATGATGACCTCATCGCCGCCCGCCGCCTCATCGATGCCGGCGCCGCGGCCGTCATGCCGCTTGGCGCGCCCATCGGCTCCGGGCTGGGCATCCAAAATCCTGCCAACATGCGCATCCTGCGCGAGATGATTACCGAAGTCCCGCTGATCGTGGACGCCGGGGTCGGTATCGCCTCCGACGCCGCCATCGCTATGGAACTCGGCGCCGACGCCGTGCTCATGAACACCGGCATCGCCGCCGCGCAGGACTCCGTTCTAATGGCCGAGGCAATGAAGCACGCCGTCCTCGCCGGCCGCCAAGCCTACCTTGCTGGCCGCATGACGAAGAAGCTTTACGCCACTGCCTCCAGCCCGCTGGAAGGGGTGGTCCGGTAACTAAGGAGATTCGTTAGACGCACAAGGGGTGGCTCCTTGGTACCGGAAGGAAATGCTGTTAGCGATCGGCCCGCCCACTCGCACTATGTTCACTTCTTCTCTGCAGGTTTCTTTTCGTCCTTGGCGTCTTGCTCCGGCAGGACGTAGATGATCTCGCCGGGCTTGGCGAGTTTCATCTGTTCGCGGGCGAGTTTTTCGACGGCTTTGGGGTCGGACTTGAGGCTTTCGATCTGCTGCTCGAGCTTCTGGTTTTCTTCCTGGAGTTGTTTCACCTGCTGCTGAAGCGTTTCGAGCTCGCGTTGGCGGCGGCGCAGCGCCAGGTAGCCACGATCGCCAAAGATCTCGTGCACGGCCAGCACCACCACCACGAGCAACAACGCCAGCAGCGCAGCGCGGCGGAATCGGGCGTCTTTCCAATCGAGGTTCATCAGGAGTTCTGGACGAAGGCCTGGGCGGCCGCCGCCAGCCGGTCGCGCTCGGCGGGCGAGGCCGCCTCGCAATAGACGCGGACGACAGGCTCGGTGCCCGAGGGCCGCATCAGCACCCACGCGCCGTCCGCGAGGATCATCTTCAACCCATCGGTGCGATCGATTCTCACAACCTTCTGCGTATCGAGTTTGTCCCAGTCGCGCTTCAGCTTTTCGAGCAACCGCTTCTGAACGTTGGGCTCCAGCCGCAGATTGATACGCACCGGATAGAACGCCCCGACTTTCTTGAAGAGAGCGTCGAGCTGTTGCTTTACGGACTGCCCGCGTCGCGCCACGGCCTCGGCCATCAGGAGGCAGGCGATGAGGCCATCCTTCTCGGGCAGGTGTCCGCGGATGGAGAGCCCCGCGCTCTCTTCCCCACCCAGCGCGATCTTATCTTCCTTAATCAGTTCACCGACGTACTTGAATCCCACCGGCGTCTGGTAGCACGGGACGTGGTGGTGTTTCGCCACTGCGTCGATGAGATGCGTCGTCGCCACGCTACGCCCGAGGCCACCCGGAAACTTGCGCACTTCAATCAAGTAGTCGGCAAGGAGAGCAAGCACGTAGTTGGGCTGGATCCAGGTGCCGTCAGCATCGACAACGCCGAAGCGGTCGGCATCGCCGTCGGTCGAAACCCCCAGCGCACAACCTTGTTCGCGGACGATTTTGGCAAGCTCCGCCAAGTTCTTCTCGCTGGGTTCCGGCCCGACGCCGGAGAACATCACGTCACGATAGTCATGGATGACGGTGAGTTGCGCCCCCGACTCGCGCAGCAAGTCGTCCAGATAGCCGCGTGCGGTCCCGTAAAGGGGGTCGTAAGCGATCCTCATCTTCGCTTCGCTGATGGCCTTCAAATCCACCTTACGCCGGAGGTCCTCGAGATAGGCGGGGCGCGGGTCGGCGGGGCGGCGCAACGGCGCGGCGAACATCTGCCCCCGCAGTGAAAGCTCGCCGGAAAGAATCTTGCCGACGTTGCTCTCGATCGCGTGCGTGACATCCGGCAGCGCCGGGGCGCCGTCGGAACTCGAGTATTTCAGCCCGCTGTATTCGGCGGGGTTGTGGCTGGCGGTGATGTTGATGGCGCCGTCGAATCGTTGGTGGATAACCGCAAAAGAGATCGCCGGCGTGGGGTCGGGCCGCTGGCAGACTTCGGTCTCGATGCCGTGCGTTCCCAGGATTTCCGCCGCCGCGTCCGCAAACTTCTCGGACATGAAGCGCGTGTCGTAGCCGACAATCACGCGCGGGCGGGGGCTCTTGTCGAGCAGATGATAGGCGATGCCGGCGGAGGCGAGACGCACGTTCGCCAGCGTGAAATCGTCGGCAATGATACCGCGCCAGCCGGAGGTGCCAAAGTGGATCGGGTTGTCTGCCACCGCATAGTTATTGTATCTTTGGGCTGAGTTGTGCGCAATCATCCTGCAACATTCTTGCGGGAGGCATCATGACCGACAAGATCGTAATCCTCGTAACCGCCGCCAGCCGGCGTGAATGCAGGAAGATCGCGAAGCATCTCGTCGAAGCGAAGCTCGCCGCTTGCGTGAACATCACCCAGGGAATCGAGTCGATATATCACTGGGAAGGAAAGATCGCCACCGACAAGGAATACCTCATGCTCATCAAGAGCACGCGCGAGCTCTTTCCTGAGATCAAACACGCGATTGCGCAGATCCACAGCTATCACACGCCGGAGATCATCTGCTTGCCGATTATTGAAGGTTCTCGAAATTACCTGCAGTGGGTCAGCGATTCTGTGAAGTCCCCTGCCCCGACGGCAGAGCCTGCGTAGAGTCGAAACTCCTCGGCAACAGCCATCGCTGATGGGCACGTAACACGTGCCGTGGACATGTCGAGGGCGGCGCATCGACTCGAGCCGCAGTTCTGGAATCAGGTCTGAGAGTGGGCCGCGTCTCGCGATGGCGTCGGCTCTTCGGAGATGATACTTGCAGCACAAAGCGGATCGGGTTAAAACACTGAAGGCTCTCAGGACTGCCCCTCTCGATGCTGACACCGGGTTTCGCCACCGCTGAAGGGACGGCGCGTTTCCGCGCGCGACATGAATCTCGCCTGCCGGGGCATTTTCGGCAGGCGAACGGGCTTTGGATTTCGAGCATCGGTCTCGGCACCTATTTGGGTGATCCGACGCCTGCTTTTGACGAACGTTACACGGAAGCGGTCACCCGTGCCGTCGCGCTCGGCACCAACCACTTCGACTCTGCCATCAACTACCGCCACCAGCGCAGCGAACGCTCGATTGCCATGGCGCTAGGCACGATGTTTGAGGCGGGGACGCTGCGCCGCGACGAAGTCGTCCTCGCCACCAAGGGAGGCTTCCTCACCTTTGACAGCGAGGAGCCGCCGGACGCTGTGGCTTATTTCCACGAGAAACTTATCGCCACAGGTCTTGTCCAGCCCGAAGAGGTTGCCGCGGGCTGCCACGTGATGTCCCCCCTCTACCTGGAGAATCAAATCGAGCAGAGCTGCCGGAACCTGGGTGTCGAGACGATTGACATCTATTACCTCCACAATCCCGAGACTCAGCTCGGCGAAAATTCCCGGGCGGAGTTCGGACGCCGGCTGCACGAGGCCTTCGAGGCGCTGGAGCGCGCTGTCGCAGCGGGAAAGATTCGCTCCTACGGCACAGCAACCTGGAACGCCTACCGTCAGGCGCCCGAGTCGCGCGAATCCCTCTCCCTGGCGGAAATCCTACGCGTGGCGGAAGAGGTGGGCGGGAAAGACCACCACTTCCGCGCCGTCCAATTGCCCTTTAATCTCGCCATGCCGGAGGCACTGACGGCGCAAACTCAATCGTGGGAGGGCCACCTGACCAGCTTTCTTGAGGTGGCGCGCGCACGCCACTTGATGGTTTTCGCGAGCGCCAGCATCATGCAGGGGCACCTGGCGCAGGGACTTCCCGCGCACATCCGTAAGTTCTTCCCTGGACTCTCCACCGACGCGCAATGCGCGCTGCAGTTCGTGCGCTCGGCACCGGGCATCACCTGCGCGCTCGCGGGGATGAGCCGTCGCGAGCATGTTGAAGAAAACCTCGCCACGGCGCGGGTCGCACCTCTCACCGCCGAGGAATTCCGCCGGCTTTTCGCCCGGTAACGCCGCCGGCGTGCGGCGCCCGTTCAGTGAAGGGTGAAGGACCCCCCGAGCCCGGATTGCTTGACATGGGCAGCGTTTCAGATTAGGTTGCCTGAGTCACCCCGAATCCATTTCCCTGCCCCGCGTGGAGGAGCCTTGGCTCGCAAACAAATCATTTCGCTGATCACCGACTTTGGCCTCAACGACTATTATGTCGGAGTCATCAAAGGCGTCATCCAGGGGATTAATCCCGAAGCGCTGATTGTCGACGTTTGCCATCACGTTGCCTCTTACGACGTTTTTGACGCAGCTTTCATGCTGGCGCAGAGCTATCGCTACTTTCCCATCGACACGATCCACATGGTGGTGGTCGATCCGGGCGTGGGCACGGCGCGGCGGCCGCTTATCGCGCGGACGATCGATTACAAGTTCGTGGCGCCCGATAACGGAGTGCTCTCGCTCGTTTATGAGCGGGAGGAATCCATCGAAGTGCGCGAGATCACCTCCGAGCACTACTTCCTGAACCCCGTCAGCCAGACCTTCCACGCCCGCGACGTCTTCGCGCCGGCCGTGGGCTGGCTTAGCAAAGGGGTCGAGGTCGACAAATTCGGCGAGCCCATTAGTGATTACACGAAGTTCGTCCCGCCCAAAGTCAAACGTGTGGACGATCAACTGATCAAGGGCGTCGCCCTGCGCATCGACAAGTTCGGAAACATCATCACCAATCTGACGCCGGAGGATATTCCCCAGCTGCTCAGCGAGAATCCTCCCCCCTTCAAGATCGTCATCAATCAGCAGGAAGTCACCAAGTTGAACCTGGCCTACGCGATGGGCAAACCCAACGAGCTGTTTGCCCTGGTGGGTAGTTCCGGATATATCGAGATCTGCACGAACCGGGGCTCGGCGGCCAAGATCCTGAACGTTGCGCGAGGCGCCGAGGTCGGGATTGTGTTCGGCGCAGGGCCCGTCGTCACGTCCTAGCGGGCCGGGCACACCGGATCATCTCTAGGCAGGTTTGGGAACGGAGGGCGCCGGCGGGGCGGCCATCTTCTCGACGCGGACCCGCGCCACCCGCCGGCCGTCCAGTTCCAGCACGGTGTAGCGGCGGTTCTCAAAAATGAAGGACTCTCCGCCCCGCGGGATGATCCCCAACTGCTGGAGCGCAAATCCCGCCAGGGTCTCGAATCCAGAATCGCGAGGCAAGGAAATGCCGTACTCATCGGCCAGGGCACGCAGGCTCAGCGCGCCGTCGACGACCAGCACGTTTTCTCCCACCCGATAAGCGGCCTTCTCTTCCCGATCGTACTCGTCCTGAATCTCTCCCACAATTTGCTCCAGGACGTCCTCCATCGTCACCAGACCGACGAAGGTTCCGAACTCATCGACCACGAGCGCCATCTGCGAGTGACGCGTCCGCGCCTCGTCGAGCACGCGGGCGAGTGACATCGTTTCGGGTACGATCATGGGCTGATAAAGCAGCGGCCGAAGGTCCAGCGGCGCATTGAGCGGAACGTGCTGGCGCATGCGGTCGAGCGCCACGCGAAGCAGGTCTTTGGTGTTCAGAATCCCCACGATGTGGTCGCGCGACCCCTCGTAAATGGGCACTCGCGTGAAGCGGTCTTCCACCACGCGCACCAGGAGGAAGTGGAGGTCCTGGGTCAGCGGGAGGGAGGTAATGCGCGGCTGGGGCACCATGATCTCTCGCACGCGGGTGTGCTGGAGATCAAACACGCTGTGGATCATCTCCTCCTGCTCCTCGCCCAGCAGGCCGCGCTTGCGGATTCCGGAAACGATCAGCTTGACCTCGTCGGGAGTGTGGAGCGCGCCGTGACCGGCTCCCGTCGAGTGACCGAGAAGGCGCAACACGCCGCTTGCCATGGCGTCCAACGCGCGCACCGGGTACTTGCCGATTTTCAGCATCAGGAGCAGAGGCGCAGCGATCAGCAAGGACATCCGCTCGGCACGGTCGTAGGCGAGGGCTTTGGGGACGAGTTCTCCCAGCACCATGAGGAGGGTTGTGATGAGCAGGAAGCCACAGGCCACAGCAATCGAATGGGCGGCGGTCAGGGCGGCAATGCGAGCCAAATACTCTTCCAACACTCCCATGATGGCGCGCGACATGATGGACTCGCCGATCGCGCCCATCAGCAGGCTTGCCACCGTAATGCCCAGTTGAATCCCTGAGAAGAGCAGGCCCACATCCGCCAGCAGCGCCTGCACCAGCCGCGCGCGCGGCTCGCCTTCCCGCGCCAACTGCTCCAGGCGCGTCCGCCGCACGCTCAGCAGGGCATACTCCGCCGCCACAAAAAAGGCGTTCAGAAATACCAGCCCCAGAATCAGCAAGGCTTCAAGAAGTGGTCCCATGGCCCTCTCGCCACCGAAATCACAATTGTAGCCTTAAGTCAGGCTGCGATTCAAAAGCAGGGGCGAAGGTCGTGTCACTGAAGCTCGTCGAAGAAGTCAGCTCTTGAGGACCAGCAAGAACGCCTCACGCACCGGGGTTGCGGCGATCTTCGGTACCGGGATTCCCGCTTTCGCGGGAATGACAACGGTGGCAGCGCGGATGACGAGGGCGCGACACGACCGTTGCGTCGGGGGGTCATCCCCACAAGCGGGGGTGGATTCCCGCCCTTGCGTGCGCGAGGGTGACGACCTAGCGCGGCATTGAGGAAGCGGATCGCATCCCCGGCAAGGTGAGGGTCGCCGCTAGATGAGGACCGCGCCGCGCTACACCAGCGCTGCGAACTCTGGTAGACTCCTCACGACCCGCCGCCTCCCTCGCCAGGAGGCCCGTCATGCGTGTGATTCGCCGCCTCGTCTTCCCCTGTCTTCTTGCACTTTGCTGGATTAATAGCGCATCCGGGGTTGAAAAAGTCGTTTGGCAGTTAGGCAAGCAGGACGCTTCAGTCCACGAATTTCAACCCTACACGTTTGTCCCTGGATCCGGCACGCCGGGTGTGACGCTCGATGTCGCGGCGGCTGCGAAAAGCTGGCCGGGCTTTCATCCCGGTTCGGGGAACGGCAACCTGGGTGGCGTGCCGCATCCCTTCACGCTGATTTTCAACGTGCCGGAGTCGCCTCACGGCGTCTTCTATTTGAATCTCGACCTGCTCTTCCGTCAGCCGCGCATCCCCGCGCTGCGCGTGGAGATCAACGGTCACGCCGGAAATTTCTATTTCTACCCCAAGGCGAGTCCTAGCTTGGGCGATGAAGATGGCGCATTCAATCCCATCCACTCGTCCGAGGAGCGGCGGATTGCGCTCGCCGCGCGCTACTTCCGCGTCGGAGAGAATCGCCTGACACTCACGTGCCTCGACGAGCCCCCTACGGTGACACGTCACATCACGGCCGGCGGGCCGGGCGACTCGGGCCTTTACTACGACGCCCTCTCGCTAACCCATAATGCGCAAGCGCTCGAAGACAAAACACTAAGCGTCTCTCTCCAACCCACCGTGCTCTACCGCCAAACGCCTCAGGGTCTGGTGGAAGATTGCTGGCTGACCGTCCGCTATCCCGGCTCGTGGCGCGGCGGCAGAGCGCGAGTGACCCGCGGGAGTTTTCGGACAGAAATAGAAACCAGCAAAGCGACGGAGTTCGGGGAAGCGCGTTACAGCATCCAGATTCCAGACGGCACGCCGGCGGGAGTGGCGCAAATCGAATTCATCGACAAGCTTGGGAAGAAACAGCAGACATTCGCAGCGGACTTCGTGCCCAAACGCAAGTGGAAGGTGTTCTATGCACCCCACATGCATCTGGACATCGGGTACACCGACTATCAGGCAAAAGTGGCGGAAGTCTGGTCGCGGCAGATCGACAAACTTCTAGATGTGACCGAAGCCCACCCCGACTACCGCTTCAACATCGATGGCAGTTGGCTACTCGAGCAGTGGCTGCCCACGCGTCGCCCAGATTTGGCGCAAAGACTCTCGGCGCAAGCGCGCGCCGGAAGAATCGCCGTGGACGCCTATTACGCCAGCTTTCTTACCGAGGCGCTCTCCCTGGAGGAGCTTTACCGGGGGCTCTACCTCAGCAGGCGGTTACAGACCGAATACGGCCTGCCCTTTGACTTCGCAAACATCACGGACGTCCCATCCTATTCCTGGTCGGTTCCCTCGACGCTCGCAGCCTCTGGCATTCGATACTTCGTTGCGGGCGGCAATCAAACGCGCGGGCCGCTGCTAGTGCACGGCCGGTGGAACCAGAAGTCGCCTTTCTGGTGGGAGGGACCGGATGGGGCGCGCGTGCTCGCCTGGTATTCGTATCACTATCATCAGTTGCGCGCGGTCTTCGGCGTGCCGCCGGCGCTCGAGGCGGGGCCGGGTGGGCTCTCCCTCTTTCTTCAGGCTTTTGAACGCAGCGACTACGCGCCGGACGCCGTACTCCTCTACGGAACGGAAGTCGAGAATATCCCGCTCGATTTCGCGGATGCCACGCTCGACGCACGCTGGAACGCGCAATACGCCTATCCCCAAATCGTGAACTGCCGTTTTGCGGATTTCTTCCGCTACATCGAGGAGCACTTCGGCGACAAGCTGCAAGTTGTCCGGGGCGACAGCGGCGCGTATTGGGAAGACGGCGTGGGAACCATGGCTTCGAGCACGGGGGTGTACCGGACGAGCCAGAGTCGCGCGCTCGCGACCGATGCCTTGGCTGCCCTCAGCTCGAGTCTTGACCGAACGATCCGTTTTCCGTTGGGACTTTCGCACCACATCTGGCGCAATCTGCTGACCTACGGCGAACACACCATTACGGCGTATCGCGGGCCGCGCGAGCCCGAGCACGATGAGATGGTGCACGAGCTCGAAGCGAAAATGGGCCGGGCAAGCGAGGCCGCCAAAGATATCGACGAGCTGATGCGGCGCGCCATGAGCCAGCTCGCCGACCGGATCGCCACTCAGGATGAAAACCTCATTGTGTTCAATCCGCTGAGCTGGCGACGGAGCGGGCTGGTGCGATTCCAGGTCGACACTGGAACCGTTCTTACCGACATGGCGACGAACACGACCGTGCCGCTCGAAGTGGTCGCAGAACGCGACAGCTACCAAACCATTCGCTTTTGGGCGCAGGACGTACCCTCAATGGGTTACAAGGTGTATCGCATGAGCCGCGGCCAGCCCGCGCTTCCCACCCGCTCGGAGCCGGAAAGCAACATTGTCCAGAACAAATTCTATCGTGTCACGATTGACCCAATTCGGGGCGCCATCATGAGCCTGTACGACAAGGAGTTGGGCCGCGAGCTGGTGGACCCCAAGAGCCCCTTCTTGCTCAATGAATATCTCTACGTCACGGGCGGCGGCAGCGAGAAGGGGCGCGGGGAAATGGGCGAAGGCGGCGACGCGACTCAACTCACTCATCTCGCCCGTCACCTTCCGTTCGCTGAACTCACGATCCATCGCGCCGAGCTGGGGCAAATCGAAGCGGTGCAGAAAACTCCCTGGGGACACGTCGTACGCCTTTCAGCCAAGGGCATGAACACTCCCGAAATTGAAACCGAAATCTATATGCCGGAGAGCGAAAAGCGCATCGAATTCCGCAACCGGATTCGCAAGGAGTTGACCTACGCCAAAGAGGCCGTCTACTTCGCGTTTCCCTGGGCCGCGGCGAATCCCACTTTCCGTTTCGACGGGGCCGTGGGCTGGATCAATCCCGAGCAGGACATGCTCCTCGGAGGCTGCAACGAATGGTTCGCGCCCCAGAATTGGGTGAGCGTCGAAGATGGGAACGCAGCGATGACTCTGGCTATGATCGATGCGCCGCTCGTCTCGCTGGGCGATATCAATCGCGGACGCTGGCCCGCGAAATTCGGGAAATCATCTGCTGCAGTGTTTTCATACGCCCTGAACAACTACTGGTTCACGAATACGCCCGCTGGACAGTCAGGCGAATTCGTTTTTCGCTATGCCATCACCAGCGGAAAGAGATTTGATCCGCAAGAAGCCGCGCGATTTGCCCGGGAAGCGCGCACGCCGCTCGAGGTTTCACAACTGCGGGCCAGCGACAAGTTCCTCGATCGTGAGCCAGCACCGGGTTCGCTCCCTGCGGGCGGAGCGAGTCTGGTGGAGATTGCACCTGACAACGTCATCATCAGCGCGCTCAAGGGCGCCGAGGATGGCGAGGGAATCGTCCTGCGCGTGCAGGAGATCGCCGGACGGGCGGCCGAGGGCAAGATCACACTGCCGCTGATTTCGATTGCTTCCGCCCGGGAAGCTAGCGGAGTCGAGGTCCCAGGCAAGAACCTCGAGGCCGATGCGCACAGCGTACGGTTCAGCATTAAGCCGCATGAGGTGCTGACGATCCGCTTGAAGATGTAGAACCGGACTTCAGTCCGGCACTTTCCAGAGCGGCGCTGTGCCACCCCAAAGGGTGTGGGTGAAGACCCGCTACAGGCAGTGGTAGTCTGCATATGCCGGGTCGAAGCCCGGCGCTACACCGACGGGGGCGGTTCCCGGACCGCCCCTACACCAACCCGAATTCTTCTGCTACGATAGTTCGGATGTTCGACGAACTTGTGGCCGTCATGGAAAACCGTCCGCTGACCGGCGGCCATTTCCTCCTCAGCGTTCAATCACCTCGGCAGGCGAAGGCGATTCGTCCCGGCCAGTTCGCGATGCTGCGGTTGCCCGGCCGCTCGGACGTACTGCTGCGCCGCCCGATGAGCGTCTACGATGTGAAACCCTTGAACAGCCGCCTCCGAAGCAAATCCACTCCCCCGCCCCAGGTGATTCAATTCCTCTACAAGATCGTAGGACGGGGCACGCGCCTGATGGCGGAACTGAAGCCGGGCGACAAACTGGGCGTGCTGGCGCCCCTCGGCCACGGATTCTTCGTAGAGGAATACCTTCCGAAGGCCGAGGCGGCAGAGGAAATTCTGCACGTCGCGGGCGGGATTGGCATCGCGGCGCTGCTGCTGCCCGCGCGGGAGTTGGCGAGGCACGGTCTGAGACAGCGACTCTTCTTTGGCGGCCGGACAAAAGCAGACTTGGTCGGCCTGGAGGAATTCAAACCGTTGCTGAAAGGTGTGGCGCTCGCTACCGAAGACGGTTCGCGCGGGCACCAGGGTTTCGTCACGCGGCCGCTCGCAGAATATCTCGCCCGCCGTCGCGACAGGAAGTTTCTGTTGATGGCCTGCGGCCCGTGGGCCATGCTTGCCGCCACCGTCGCGCTGGCACGGCAGTACAGCCACGCTTGCCTGGTCTCGATGGAAAACCGCATGGGCTGCGGCTTGGGCGTCTGCCTCGGGTGCTGCATTCAGGTCGAGGGCACAGGGCATGGCAAGTACCAGCGGGTGTGCACGGAAGGACCGGTGTTCTGGGCGGACCAGGTCATTTGGGAGAAAGGTGAGATTCCTAAAACATAAAAGCAAGAGGCAAGGGACGAAACTAGACTCCTGTTTCAGCTGAAGAGTTGGCCGGAGCCTTAAAAAGCGCATGAAGGCGAATTCCAAAACCACAAAGCGGAGTCGCGGGAGCGGCAAGCCGTCTGTGCGGCCGCAGCCGGACTTCCGGCCAAAGATTGACGTCACGATTGCCGGCGTGCATTTCCAGAATCCGGTGATGACGGCAAGTGGAACGTTCGGCTACGGGCAGGAATTCTCTCAGGTGATTGACCTGAACCAGTTGGGCGGGATTTGCGTGAAAGGCATCTCCGCCGAGCCCATGGAGGGCAACGCCCCGCCGCGCATCTACGAGACCGAGGCAGGCATGCTCAACGCCATCGGGCTGCAAAACGTGGGAGCGCGCAGATTCCTTGAGGAAAAGCTGCCCTTCCTGCGCACACTGCGGGCGCGTTGCATCGTCAACGTGTTTGGATACTCCACGGAGGATTACGTCCGCTGCATCGAGACCCTGAACGAAGGCGAAGGGATTGACGCCTACGAACTGAACATTTCCTGCCCCAACACGCGTTGCGGCGGGATGGTTTATGGCAATGATCCCAAGCTTACGGAGGAAGTGGTGGCGGCAGCAAAGCGGGCGGCACGCTACCCGGTGATCGTCAAGCTCTCGCCCAACGTCACCGACATTACGGTCACAGCACGCGCGGCGGAAGCGGCGGGCGCGGACGCCCTCTCGCTCGTAAACACTTTCGTCGGCATGGCCATCGATGTCGAGACGCGCACGCCGCGCATCTCCAACGTCACTGCGGGTCTTTCCGGCCCCGCCATCAAGCCCCTGGCAGTGAGGATGGTTTACCAGACTTACCGCGCCGTGAAGATTCCGCTTATCGGTATTGGCGGCATCGCCACGGCCGAAGACGCGCTGGAGTTCGTCCTTGCGGGGGCGCAGGCCGTCCAAGTCGGCACAGCCAATTTCTACGCCCCCGATACCTCTCTGCGGATCGTCGAAGGCCTGCGCGCATTTTGCCGGCGCAAGCGCGTCCACCTTGCCGACCTCGTGGGCGGCCTGCGGATTCCTGGCCAGACGGCCAATTCTTCCGGCGAAATCGCCTAGCGTGCTGCCACAGAAACTCGCCGCGTCTTCGCGCGGCACCGAGGTGACTTCAACCCTCGGCCAGCATGGCGCGCACTTTGCGCCAAAGGTTTACGACATCATTAACAATTTCTGTTTCGGGAATGTTGAGCTTCGCCTGGCGGTTGAGCAGCCGCGCCTGGTAAATAACTCCCGCCAACTCCGCAGCGACAATGGGGGTCACGTCGCTCGTTGGTGTCGCCGCCTTCTCCGCCTTCTGCCTCTTTGCTTTTGCCATAGCCCCTCCGCCAGAGTGTGCCGAGTCATCGAAATTCTAACACAGAGGACGCGAGGGGGAGCGCTTCGCCCTTCCGCGCCCCCCAGAGCGCCGCATCTACCACGGCAGGATCACAAATCGGGTGAGAAACGCCGGAGGCGGAGCGAGTTGGTGACCACAAACACGGAGCTGAAGGCCATGGCACCCGCCGCAATCATCGGATTCAGCCAGCCAAGCGCTGCGATGGGAATGCCGATGAGGTTGTAAATAAACGCCCAGAACAGATTCTGCTTGATCGTACGCACCGTACTGCGGCTGAGCTCGAGCGCGCACACAACGCCGCGCAAGTCGTTGCCGAGCAGGGCGATGTCGGCGCTCTCCAGTGCCACGCCGGAACCGCTGCCAAGCGCCAGACCCAGGTCGGCCTGGGCGAGCGCGGGTGCGTCATTCACGCCATCGCCGACCATCGCCACGACCTGCCCCTGTCTCTGCAGGCGCTCGATGGCCGCAAGCTTTTCCTGCGGCAGGAGCTCGGCCATCACGTCGTCGATGCCCACCGCCCGGGCGATGGCTTCAGCAGTTGCGCGCGTGTCGCCGGTGAGCATCGCGACGCGCAGACCCAGGCGGTGGAGACTCTCCACTACGTCCTTGGCTTCCGGCTTGGGCGGATCGGCGATGGCGATCAGCCCAAGCCATTCGGCGTTTCGGGCCACGAGGACACCGGTTCTTCCCTCGGTTTCGACGCGTTCGAGCTCGTCTGCGCCCGCACCCAGCGCTACGTTGCTCTCTTCCAACATTCGCCGGTTCCCAAGCAGAACCGTCGCGTCCTTCACCCGTGCGCGCACGCCGCGTCCAGGGGTGTACTCAAACTCCGTCACGGCGGAAGACGGCGCCGTGCCACCGTCTTTGGCAGCACGCACGATGGCTTCAGCGAGAGGGTGCTCGCTTGAAACCTCGACCGCGGCGGCGAGCGCCAGCAATTCGGCATCGGTCGTGCCCGCCCGTGTCGTGATCCCCACCACCTCCGGCCGCCCGCGCGTCAGCGTTCCCGTCTTATCAAAAACTACCGTCGTCAGGCGGCGGACCTTCTCCAAGCTGTGGCCCCCGCGGATGATGACGCCCATCTCCGCACCCTTGCCCGTCCCCACCATGATTGCCGTCGGCGTCGCCAGGCCCATGGCGCAGGGGCAGGCAATGACCAGCACGGCCACGGCATCGATCACCGCCACGGCGAAATTGTGGGCGAGCAGCCAATGCAGCAGGAAGGTCCCGAAAGCAATCGCGATGACGATGGGCACGAAGACCCCGGCCACCTGGTCCGCCAGGCGTTGCAGGGGCGCCTTGGATGCCTGCGCCGCTTCCACGACACGCACGATTTCAGCGAGTGTTGTTGCTTCGCCGACGCGCGTTGCACGGCAGCGCAAGGCGCCCGTGCCGTTGATTGTGCCGCCGATCACTTCGCTGCCCGGCTGCTTCTCCACCGGCAGGCTCTCGCCGGTCAGCAGGGATTCATTAACTCCACTCGCGCCTTCGATCACCACACCATCAACCGGAATCTTCTCTCCCGGCCGGACGAGCACCACGTCGCCCGCGCGAACCTCCGCCAGGGGAACTTCCACAAACTCGCCGTTCCGCTCGATCGAGGCCGTGGGGGGCTGCAAGTTCATCAGCGCTTGAATGGCAGCGGAGGCGCGGCGCTTGGCGCGATTCTCCATAGTCTTGCCGAGCAGGATCAACGCGATGATGACGGCGGCGGAATCGAAATAGACCTGCTCCTCACGCCGGGAAAGCAACGCGAACACGCTCCAGGCGAAGGCCGTCGTCGTGCCCAGCGACACAAGGGTATCCATGTTGGCGGAGAAATGCCGCGCCTGCCGCAAGGCGCTCAAGTGGAACCGCCGGCCGGCGTAAGCCCAGACGGGAAGCGTCAGAAGGAGGAGTAGCCCATTCACGTGTGGAAAGCGGACCATCGACATGCTGATGGCCGCCACGGGGACGCCGAGCGCGACGGCCAGTACGAGGTCGCGTCGCAGGGCCCGATCTTCGATTTGACGGCGGAGTTCGCGCGCCTGGACTTCCGCCCGGTCCGCCGGTTGAGCGGCGCTGAGCGAGGCGCCGTACCCCGCCTCCTCGACAGCGCGGAGGAGAGCAGCGACATCGATATCAGCCGACTTCGCCTCGACCGTCGCCTTCTCGGTGGCAAGGTTCACCGAGGCGTCGCTCACGCCTGCCACCGACTTCAACGCCTCCTCCACCGACGAGACGCAAGAAGCGCAGTGCATGCCCGTAATCTCAAGCGTGAGTCGATCGCCCGCGGCTGACTTGTCGATTTGGGTCGAGACGCGTCGCATCGGGGGAATCCACGAGTCCTGCTGAATTAGATTCAGATCGTTCCCAATCGGTTCGCACCCGTCGAACCGGAACCTGTGCTCATGTTATCATTCTTGCTTTAGCGAGGCTCACCGTGACTTTTCTCACCATGCGATACCACCTCAACAAGGCGCTGGCGCCCGGCGACCTCCACCGCCTGGGCCAGCTCTCGACCCTGTACGGCGTGCGCGGACTGCGGATTGATGGAAACAATCTGGTCGTGGAATATGACGCGTCGCGGATGCACGAGGCGGAAGCGCTGGCTTGCGTGCGGCGGGCTGGAATCGATGTCCGTCCCGAGCAAGACATCCCTGCGGGCTCATTCGACTCCTCGGGTGAGTTTAAAGATGCGGCCTGGCCCACTACCGGGTTAAGCCCCGTCAACCAGAAAGCCAAGTAGACGCCGACACGACCCTTTACTTTGCGACTCTTGCGGCAGCTTCCGGATCAGAGGCCGCCAGAATCACCACAGCCTTCCCCGCCCCCTTGAGGATGGTTCCGTAGGCGTATTTCACATCCACCCCATGGTCGGCGAGCTTGCGGGTCAGTTTGCCGAGGGCACCAGGTTTGTCCGAAAGTCGCACCGACAGCACATCTTCTTCCGTGTACTTGAGCCCCATGCCGTCGAAGATCTTCTTCGCCACCTCCAAGCCGTTGACCACCATATGCACCGGCGCCACGCCTGGGTGATCAGGAACCATCAACCCCTGAATGTTGACCGCCTTCTCGGCAAGCTTGGTGCAGAGCTCAGCCAGTGCTCCCGTCCGATTCTCCATGAGCACCGTAATCTGTCGGCTGACCGTTACATTCATTGCGCTCTCCTTTTGAGACTTCGCATTTCGGGATGCTCCCACCCATGGGGAATCTACACGTAATCAGCACACGCTGCAACGGTCACGCGTGAGTTCCGCGAACCGAGTTTCTGGCGCCTTGCCGCAAACCACTTGCAGGCCACAGCGCAGTTTGGCACATGCTTCGCCAGACTCCATGAGTTTCCAGAATCTGGAATAGGTTCATATACAGACCATCCTCACCATCTCCGACCCGGCAACGTGCGCACTTGACGAGGTACGGACGAGGAGGTCATGCTGTATTCATCATGTCAACTGATGGCCACATGCCATTGGGGAACTTCCAGCTCATTGAACGCGTTTCGCCCAGTGTTCCGGCTTTGACCAGTCTAGTAGGCGAGATCCACCAGGCGCTGGCGTCGCTCCTTCTGCCCGTGGAGAAACTGCGCGGGCGGCGCGTCGCCGTCGCTGTCGGGAGCCGCGGCGTCGCCAATTTGAGGGAGATCGTACGCGCTGTCTGCGACTGGTTGAAGGCGCAGGGAGCCGCACCTTTCGTCTTCCCGGCCATGGGCAGCCACGGCGGCGCGACGGCGGAGGGGCAGCGCAAAATCCTGGCGGAGTATGGCGTCACGGCGGATAACGTGGGCGCGGAAATCCGTGCCTCGATGGCAACGGTTTGCCTGGGCGAGGCTCCGGAAGGCTTCAAGGTCTACATGGACCGCAATGCCTACGAAGCAGACGGCATCGTTGTCGTGAACCGCATCAAGCCGCACACGGATTTCTCCGGCAGGACGGAGAGCGGTCTGCTGAAGATGATTGCAGTCGGGATGGGCAAGGAGGACGGCGCGCGCGAAACGCACCGCTGGGGGTGGAAATTCGGCTTCCAGAAAGTGATCCAATCAATGTCCGCTGTTTCACTGGCGACGGGCAGGATACTCTGCGGCCTGGGTGTCATCGAAAACGAATTCCACCAGATATGCGCCGTCCGCGCCGCATGCCCGGAAGATTTCGTGCGTGCCGAGGAAGCGGCGCTGCGTGTGGCCCGCCCGCTCGTGCCGCGGATTCCGTTTGCGAAACTGCATCTGCTCATCGTCGATGAGCTGGGCAAAAACATCAGCGGCACGGGCATGGACACTAAGGTCATCGGCCGGGGGACGGAAATCCAGCCCGGGGAATCGCCTGATATCGCGATGATCTACGTCCGCGACGTCACGCGCGAGAGCGGCGGCAACGCCGTGGGGATGGGACTGGCGGACGTCATCCACGATCGCCTCTATCAGAAAATCGATTTCCAAAAGACCTACCTGAACTCGCGCGTCTCCCTGAACCCGGCGCCGTCCAAGTTGCCCATGCACTTGCCGTCCGACCGCGAAGCCCTCAGCCTGGTTCTTGGCCACCTCGGCTGGCCGGGTCCGGAAGAGCAGAAAGTGGTGTGGATTCGAAACACGCTGACCTTGAACCGTCTGATGGTCTCTCCGGCGTTGGCCCGCGAGGCCGCGAGCCTCCCCGGCTGGCGCGTATCGCCCGAATTGAAGGAGCCGCGCTTCGACGCGGAAGGGAACCTCGCTTCTCTGCTCTGAACGCCAATCTGTAAACCATCTTTCGCAAGGGTCGATCGAGTGCTATGCTCGGCCCGACCTGAGTACCGCCGCGAAGCTCGTATCCTAAGCAGTCCTCACTGGAGGATGGAATGAACAAATCTCGTTTGAGTACGTCCGTGGTCGCCGCAGGCGCCGTGTTCTGTTGCCTACACCTGCTCGCGCGCTCGGCCGAAATCGTCAAGCCGACGTTGGACCTCTCCATCTACCGCCATGTCGTGCAAGTCGGCTGGGTGGTAAAAGATCTGGATCGGACCGTCGATTATTGGGAGAAACTGGGGCTGAAAAACATCAACCGCGAAGGAGTCTCCCAACTCCCGGACGTGACTTATCGCGGCAAGAAGACCCCGCTCAGCCTTAAGATGGCTTTCGCGAACATCGGCGGCGTCGAAATCGAATGGATCCAGCCGCTCACGGGCAAGAGCGTTTACGATGAGTTCCTCACCCAGCACGGCGACGGCGTGCACCACCTCGCCTACCGCGTTGCGAGTCCGGCCAAGATCGAGGAACAGATCAAACACTTCCGGGCTCGTGGCGTGGACGTGGTGCAACGCGGAAGCTGGCAGGGCGAGAAGGGAAAAGGCTTGTTCGCCTATCTCGATACCGCCCCTCGGGGCGGTGGCCTGACCATAGAGTTGATGTTCAATCCCGACGCTCCCCCGCCGGGAGGCGAGGCCGCATCGAACAACGATTACCCGTTCAACAAGATCGTCCAGTACGCTCTCGTGGTCCACGATGACAAGAAGGTCAGCGACTTCTACGAATCTCTGGGCTTTGGCGGGATGCCCATCGATCACAACCGCAGTGTGAATCGAAACTATCGCGGGCAGCCCGGGGAGTTCGAGATGTACCTGGGCTGGTGGCATTGGGGCGACGTCACGTTCGAGTGGGTCCAGCCGCTCATCGGCCCCAGCGTATATGATGAGTCCCTGAAAAATCACGGCGAGGGCTTCCATCATCTCGCGTTTAGCGTCAAAGATATGGATGAGGCTGTACGCCTTCTGGGATCGAAGGGCGC
>Ga0315282_10000438_pt1 | contig 82809 bp, 80 predicted proteins | sample YL17G07_20_MG_FD_203693 | JGI IMG/M metagenome (GOLD analysis project Ga0315282, IMG submission 203693) | Sediment microbial communities from Yellowstone Lake, YNP, Wyoming, USA - YL17G07_20 | ecosystem: Environmental > Aquatic > Freshwater > Lake > Sediment | place: USA: Wyoming | collected...
CTCTTTGAGCAGAAATAGTAAGTGGTGTCTCTATATATTGATGTGGCAGCGGCTTCTTTATCCTCTATAGTCATTTTGCATACAAGGTCTACGACCTTCATAGTTCCTTTGAGCCTCCCGCCTTTTCTTCGTCCTATATAAACAGGTAGGATGCTGTTTTGCTAAATATATCATTTAATATTATCTATTCTCCCTTCTTAACAAGATATAAATGCAAAGAGGCACGCTTCTTCTGATGAAAAAGTTCAGATACATGTGATACGCCCATAGACAACAAAAAGGAGCGGGGACTATCTTGTATTTCCCGCTCTACCTTCTACAGATGGAAGAAAAGGTACAAACCATTTTACCTTCAAAGCCTGGAGAACCTCTCAAGGAGACCAAAGCATTTAAGGGGACCATGCTGGAGATTGATAATGTGGATATTCTCTTCTTGCTTTCTCCTCGCTCCCCTAAGCTGAACGGAGGGTAGAGAGGTTCCACAGGATTGTGCGGGAGGAGTTCTGGTCCTTCTGCTCCACCTGCTCCGCATCCACTCCACTTCAACTCCGCTTCAACTCCGCTTACCTGAAAAAAGGAGAAATGAGAGTTGCCTTAAGGAGATGGACTATGGAGGTGTATAATCGAAAAAGACCACACCAGGGATTAGGTAGTTCTCCCCCGCAAGCTACCTGGAGAAATTGAGTGGGTGAAAGTGTATCGCATGTGGTGAACTACACCTGATTGACAGAAAGGGAGGCGTGTAATAAAATTTCACCTCAGTTAAAGGCAATGAAGGGAAGTAGTAGGCTTCGGCCGAACTCGTCCTGGAGCCCGGCAGGCGAACTGAGTAGTCGGCCGCGGGGTGCCCGTTAAAGCGCAAAGAGGTTTTGCGTGGGGCTGTGGCGCAGTGGGAGCGCGCTTCCTTGGCATGGAAGAGGTCACGGGTTCAAGTCCCGTCAGCTCCACCAAAATTAAATAGGGTGGTACCGCGAAGGCAAATCCTTTCGCCCCTAAGGGCTGAAGGATTTTTTCTTTAATTAAAGGGGTGCAAAAATGATAGCAGAGAATTACGACTTTCGCGCAATAGAAGAGAAATGGCGCCAGAGATGGGCTGAGGAACCCTTGGCCCTGGAAGAAGGCAAAAGTAAGGGAATGCCCAAGTTTTACAACCTGGTGATGTTCCCTTACCCTTCAGGCGGAGGGCTGCACATGGGCCATGGAAGGACCTATTCCATTGGCGATGTCATGGCTCGCTTCAAGAGGATGAAGGGATTCAATGTTCTCCACCCCATGGGCTGGGACGCCTTTGGAATGCCTGCGGAAAACGCTGCCATTGAGAGGAAACTGCACCCTGCCACCTGGACCTATGAGGCTGTAGCCACCATCGAAAGTCAGCAAAAGCTCCTGGGCATTTCCTATAATTGGGACCGCCGCTTTGCCTCCTGTCAGCCGGAATATTACAAGTGGACTCAGTGGTTTTTCCTCAAATTCTACGAAAGAGGGCTGGCATATAAGAAGAAAGCGCCGGTTAACTGGTGTCCCAGCTGTCAGACAGTTCTGGCTAACGAACAGGTGGAGGATGGAGGCTGCTGGCGCTGCCACACCCCTGTGGAGAAAAAGGACCTGGAACAGTGGTTTTTCCGGATTACCGAATATGCGGAAAGGCTCCTTAACGATCTCGAGCTCCTGAATGAGTGGCCGGAGCGGGTGAAAACAATGCAGAGAAACTGGATCGGCAAATCGGAAGGGGCGCTCATGGATTTTCTAACTGAAAATGGGGAGAAAATCACGGTCTTTACTACCAGGCCAGACACTCTCTGGGGAGCCACTTTTATGGTTTTAGCTCCGGAACACCCCCTTGTAGAAAAGTTAGCCGCTCCCGATAAGAAGGAAGAGGTCAGGGCTTACGTGGAGCAGGCTAAAAAACAAACTGACATCGAGAGGGAATCAGCAGAAAAGGAAAAAACCGGGGTTTTCATCGGTGCCTGGGCCATAAATCCCGTTAGCAAGGAAAGGATCCCCATCTGGATCGCTGATTACGTTCTGATGACCTACGGCACCGGCGCAATAATGGCAGTGCCCGCCCATGACGAACGCGACTTCGCCTTCGCTTTAAAGTTTGGCCTTCCCATAATCCCCGTAATCGAGCGTCCCGATGGAAGGTGCAAAAGCCTGCTTTTGGCTGGCACTTATAAAAGGGGGCTCCCCCAAAGGCTTTTCAAGGCAGGAATTTCGCATGTGGAAAAAAACGGCTCGCTTTTCGTGGAGCTTGATCTAAAGCAGGTGGATCATTTCATTGAGATCGTCCAGGGCGTACTTAATCCTGATTCTTGGTGCGAGGTTGTGGGGGCCTACTGGGCCTTCGTTTTCAAGGACAGGGTCATTCGTCTGGACTCTGTCTCTTCAGATCGCCTGATCATGAAGCGCTGCCGCTCTCTGGAACCGGCTATCTCCAAAAAGAGATCTGTGATGGAGATGCTTTCCGGGCAGGAGTTCTACAAGGACGTACTCTTCCACGCAGATTTTGGCACCATGATTCACTCCGGGACACTCTCCGGAACCCCCGGCGAGCTCGCCAAAAGCAAAACAACTCAGTTGCTGGAAAGCATGGGAATGGGGAAAAAGGCCACGAGCTACCGCCTGAGAGACTGGTTAATTTCCAGGCAGCGCTACTGGGGGGCTCCCATTCCCATAATCTACTGTGAGAAGTGCGGGATAGTTCCGGTACCGGAAAAGGACCTCCCGGTTTTGCTTCCAGAAAACGCCCCCTTTACCGGAGAGGGCGGCTCTCCGCTCTCCAAAGTTCCTGAGTTCGTGAACGCCCAATGTCCCAAATGCGGTGGGCCGGCCAGGAGGGAAACGGACACCATGGACACGTTCGTGGATTCCTCCTGGTATTATCTCAGGTACACAAGTCCCAATGCCCTCACCAACCCGCTGGATAAACCTTTCGACTCGGAAGCGGCCAACTACTGGCTGCCCGTTGACCTTTACATCGGAGGCATTGAGCATGCCATCCTCCATTTGCTATACTCCCGCTTCTTCACCAAGGTCCTCTACGACATGGGGCTTTTAAACTTTCAGGAACCCTTCAAAAAGCTTTTCGCGCACGGCATGGTTACATTAGGAGGAGTGGCTATGTCCAAGTCCAAGGGGAACGTGGTGCCCCCGGATGAGGTAGCCGATAAATACGGGTGCGATTCTGCAAGGCTTTATTCCCTCTTCATCTCCCCGCCGGATATGGACGCTGAGTGGACTGAAAGGGGAATTGAAGGAATCTTCCGGTTTTTAAGCAGGCTTTGGCGCCAGTCCCTGGAGTTGATAGAAGAAAAGGGCAAAGCCTTCATAAAAGCTGATGGAAAAAAAGAGAAAGCCCTCAGAGCAAAACTTCATCAAACCACAAAGAGGGTGACCAGGGACATCGAGGAGCGTTTCCGCCTGAACACAGCCATTTCCGCCATGATGGAGCTGGTGAACGAGTGGAGCGATTACCGTAAGCTTCCGCCAGAAGAAAGGAACGTCCAATTGGAGATAGAGGTGCTTTCCAAGATTTGCCTCCTTCTTGCACCCTTTGCACCATTCATTTCCTCAGAGCTGTGGGAGCGCCTGGGAAAAAAGGAGGACGTGCATAAACAGCAATGGCCATCCTGGGACGAAGGCCTCCTTCAGGAAGAAAAAATAACCGTTGTTGTGCAGGTCAACGGAAAACTTCGGGAGCGCTTACTCGTGGACAAAGGGCTAACCAACGAGGAGCTGGAAAAAATGGTTCTGGGATCGGAAAAAGTGCAGAAATTTCTCCAGAGGAAAAAGGTCAAACAGGTGATAGTAGTGCCAGACAGGATAGCTAACATTGTAACCGAATAAAGGGGTGAAGCGGTGTCAACAAGCGCGCGCTTTTTAAAATTTTTTTTCATCTTGATCCTTTTATCCCTTTTGCTCTCGGCATGCTACAGATCCCCTCAGATAGTAATTGAGAGCACGCCCACTTCCTCTGAGGCCCCCGCCGAAATTTTCGTTCACGTCGCGGGCGAGGTTCATCTTCCTGGCCTGTACAAGCTTCCTCCAGGTTCCAGGGTGGCTGATGCCCTCAGGCTTGCGGGAGGGGCTACCAGCGAAGCGGACCTTGACTCTTTAAATCTGGCTTCTCTCCTCAAAGATGGAGAAAAGATAGTCGTGCCCAAGAAGGCACCTCCTGAGTCTTTCCAGCAATCGTCGCAAACAGGAGCAGTAAATTCCTCGACAGAAAGCAATCCGCAGAAAATCAACATAAATACCGCAACGGCCAAGGAGCTTGAGAGCCTACCAGGCATCGGTCCGGTCTTAGCCCAGCGCATCGTGGATTACCGCGCCCAGAAAGGCGGGTTTAAGAGCATAGAGGAGATAAAAGAGGTGTCGGGGATCGGGGATAAAAAGTTTGAAGCCATCAAGGACCTGATCACGGTCAAGTGAAGGGTGCTCTATCAGGGAGACCGCTTTTCCTCTGGGTCTCCCTTTTTATAATCGGGGAAGTCCTGGGGTTTTACCTTGACCTTCCTTTTCTTGTTTACCCTCTCTTTTTCCTCTCTCTTATTGCCCTTACAATTTTGATAACGAAAGTTCGCCTTTCCTGGCTCTTTCTGGTCCTCTCTCTGGCCCTCCCGCTTGGCTTCTGGTTAGTCTTCACAGCAAGCCACCCTGCTGATTTTGAGTTTTATGCCGATATAGTCTGGGGAGAAGTGGAAAGCGAGCCTCACTCCGATTATGGCAGGACAACATATTTCCTTCGGGTTGGGGCTCTGGAAGATTCAGGAGTAAAAAGGGAGTGCGACCTTCGCCTCTACGTCATCGCTCCGGAGGGCGAAGGGTTTGCCAGAGGAGACTTGCTCAAAATAAAGGGGACTGTCTTGCCACCTGAGGGGGAACTGGCAGAATATTTGAGGAAAGAGCGCTGCTTCTGGGTTTTCAGAGCAAGCCAGAGCGAAAAAATCGGGACTTCCCTCACCACACTGGGAGCTTTCTTCAAGGATTTGCAGTCGGGGGTCCAGGAGGAGATCGACCGAGTTGTTCCCTATCCCGCGAACCAAATTTTAAGCGGGATATTAATCGGTAGAGTCGCCTCAATGGAGCCCAGCGCCACCCTGCCGTTCAAGGAGTCGGGAACTTCCCATATTCTTGCCGCCTCAGGAACTAACGTCGTGCTCCTCGTGTCTTTTTTTCTCCTCGTTGCTCAGGCTCTGCCCATCAGGAAGAAAACGACACTACTTTTATCTATCCCCTTTTTAATCCTTTATGCCACCGTTTGCGGATGGCTTCCCTCGATCACCAGGGCCACGGTCACCGTGCTTGTGGGAATCCTGAGCGTCCTAATAAAAAGGGACAAGGATTTCCCCACTACTTTAGCGTTTGCCGCATTTGTTGTGTTGATTATGGACCCCATGGCGCTTTTCTTCCTCGATTTTCAGCTCTCCTTCCTCGCATCAGCCTGCCTTTTGGCCTTTGTACCCGAAATGCAGCGCTGGGTCCCGGGAAGGGCCCCGAGAATTTTGAAAGATTCCTTGATGACCACCATCGCCAGTCAGATTGGAGTTGCCCCTCTGGTCGCGGAAAATTTTCATAACCTGTCGCTCATCGCGCCCCTTGCCAACCTCGTGATACTCCCCCTGGTCTCCCTGATTCTCCCTTTAGGTCTTATCTCCCTCTCTCTTACCCTAATTTTGCCTCCCCTTGGCAGGCCTCTGCTCTGGATAGCGGGACAGGGGACGGCATTAATTCAGGCGCTGGCAAAAGGGTTGGGGGAGATCCCTCTGGCATACTTGATCGTCCCTGGAGCACCTTCCTGGTTAAAATGGCTTTACTGGGGAACCCTTTTTCTTTCTCTAACCATTCTCCTTTTGGGCTTCAGAAAAAAAACCAGAGCCATAGCCGCGAGATTGATGGCCGGGCTTTTCCTTGTTTTCGTCCTGTGGCTCGCCTTCTTTCCCATTCTTTTCCCACCACAGCTTTTTGAGGCTCACTTCATTGACGTGGGACAAGGTGATTCAATCCTCATCCGCACTCCTGATCGGGCTAATTTTCTCTGGGATGCAGGCAGTGGAAGCAAGAGCTTGAAATATCTGGAAGAACTCGGAATAAATCAACTGGACCTGGTATTTGTCAGCCACCCTCACAGCGACCACATAAATGGGCTTTTTCCGATTTTGGACAACATCCCTGTAAAGATGGTGCTTCTGAGCAAGGAAGGGGAAGGCGAGCTCCAGGAAAAGTTGAAGGCAGAGCTGGATAAGAGGAACATACCATACATAGGGATTGGCGAGGGCTTTACGGTCAAAGGCGAAACTTTCAGCCTGCAGATACTCGCCCCGCCCGGGGACACTTCCAGCTGGACATTAAACGACAGGTCCCTCGTGGGCAAGTTCACTTTTGGCGAAACAGATTTCCTCCTGACCGGGGATATCGAGGACAAAGGAAGGAAAAATTTGAAAAATAAAGGTAACCTCTCTTCGGAAATCCTGAAAGTGCCGCATCATGGGAGCGCTAATTCCCTGGACAAGGATTTCCTGGATATGGTTTCCCCTCTTGTGGCCATCATATCCGTTTCTCAGACGAACTCTTACGGACACCCTTCAATAATAACGCTCGAGCTCTTAAGGGAGCAGGGCATCTGGACACTTCTTACTTCCAAGCAGGGGTCAATACTGGTCAAAAGTGACGGCAAAATCATTACAATAGAGAAAGAGAGATGAAAGAATTAGATTACCTGGAAGCGATCAAGTTAACTGAAGAGAAAAGCTTTTTCTCGTTTTACATTTTTTTGGGTAGCTCCTTCTATCTGAAGGAAAAGCTAATCAAGGCTTTGTCCGATAATTTTCTGGGGCCAAACGGGGAGCTCGAGGTCAGAGATGCGGGAGAGAACGAGATAGAGAGCCTCCTGGAGAGCCAGGAAAACGCCTGTCTTTTTGCCCCCCGGCGGCTGCTTTACCTCAAGAGCTTTCATGAGCTAAAAACCTCTTCAAGAAAGGAGTTCCTCAAGAGAATCCGCGCCTGCGAGGATCAGATCTTGATTTTGGAGCTGGACGAAGACCCAGGCGATTTGCCGGAAACGGTCGCAGAAAAAAGCGCCCTCGTCAAGGAACCTGTCTACGGGGAGAAACAGCTAAGAAGCTGGGCTTTGCGTTTCCTGAATGCCAAAGGCAAAAAGATCACTCCGGAAGCCATGGAGTACTTGCTTACCCATACCAATACCGCGCTGGAAAACCTCCAGCAGGAGCTGGAAAAAATTTCCCTTTACGCAGAGGAGGAAACCATCACCAGGGAAATCGTGGAGAAGGTGGTATCCCCATCAATGGAAGGAACCGCTTTTGAACTGGTTGATGCGGTAATTGCGGGAAAAAGGGGAAGGGCCCTCTCCCTTCTGAGCCAGATACTCCAGTACGGCAAGGAGGCCCCGGGCAGACTAATTTATCTCCTTTTTCGGCAATTCCGGCTTTTCTGGCAACTGGCGGAACTGGGAATGATGAAAAGGCCCGACTACTACAGGTTAGCGCAAAAATTGGGAGACCACCCCATAGCCGTGAAAAAGGCGCTGGAACACCTGGACCGTTTCCCTAAAACGCGGGCACAGAAAGCTTTAGAAGAACTTGCAGCGATTGACAGAAAAATAAAACAGGGTGGAGAAGATCCACACCTGCTTCTGGAAAAATTTATTGTGGAGTTCTCATCCTGAAAAGCCGTTAACCCTGCGGGGTAGAACTGGCCTTTCTCATTAACCGCGACTTCTTGCGCGCTGCTGCGTTCTTGTGCAGGACACCTTTGGTGACCATTTTGTCAATGGTCCTGCAGGCCTCGCGCACATTACTCAAAGCCTCCTCATCCTTTTGAGCAACGGCCCTTTGGGCTTTCTTAACCGTCGTCTTCAGCATGCTCTCCAAGGAGCGGTTGCGCTCGGTTCTCTTTTTTGTCAGCCTTTCTCTTTTTTTAGCTGATTTAGACCTGGGCAAATCAAATCTCCTTTATCACTAAATCGTTCTCAACGCCAACAAGGTATCTGTTAGGGTCAGGTTTCATATTCTCCCAATTCTCGCAAGAATGTCAATAGCTGCTTGATTAGTTCCCGCCTTCTTCCCTGCTCCAACCAGAATCCGGGGCAAGCCATGATGGTGATCGGGCCATTTTTAAGATGGCATCGCTCATAATATACTTAGCTCATGCAGGACAGAATTCGAAACTTTTGCATAATCGCCCACATTGACCACGGAAAATCGACCCTCGCCGACCGCCTTTTAGAGGCGACGGGCGTCAAATTGCGCGTTCAATTAGAGCAAGTCCTCGACCAGATGGAGCTGGAACGGGAAAAAGGCATCACCATTAAAGCCCACCCGGTCAGGCTGGAGTACCGGGCGGGAGATGGGGAAACCTATATCCTTAACCTGATAGACACCCCAGGGCATGTTGATTTCACCTACGAGGTCTCCCGCGCGTTGGCTGCTTGCGAGGGAGCGCTCCTCGTTGTGGACGGCACCCAGGGGGTGGAAGCTCAGACTCTGGCTAACGCTTATCTGGCAATGGACCTAAATCTCGACCTGATCCCTGTGGTTAACAAGATTGACCTGCCAAATGCTGACCCGGAAAAGACCAAAAAGGAAATCGAGGAAACCCTTCTTCTGGACTCCCGGGAAACAATCCTGGCCTCGGCCAAGGAAGGCTGGGGAACCGAGGAAATACTTGAAGCCGTAGTGCATAAAATCCACCCTCCCTCGGGGAACCAGAATGCCCCTTTAAGGGCTTTGATCTTTGACTCCCATTACGACCCCTATAAGGGAGTGATTGCTTACGTGCGCATTGTGGACGGTTCTGTGAAAGTGGGAGACAAAATCAAAATGATGGGCACGGACCTGGACTTTGAGGTCATGGAGGTAGGACACTTCCGGTTGGGTATGATCCCCCAGGAAGCCCTGGAGACTGGCGAGGTGGGGTACATCGCCGCCAATATCAAGAGCCTTTCTGAGACCAAAGTGGGCGATACGATCACCTCTGCGGAAAGTCCTGCAAAGGCTCCTCTGCCGGGATTTCGCCATTTAAAGCCCATGGTCTATTGCGGTTTATATCCCACAAATAATGAGGATTTTCCAGCCCTCCGTGAGGCCTTGCAGAAACTTTCCCTTAACGACGCCTCCATCATTTTTGAACCGGAGTCCTCCCCCGCCCTGGGATTTGGTTTCAGGTGTGGCTTTCTGGGGCTCCTTCACGTGGAGATCGTTCAGGAAAGGCTGGAAAGGGAGTACGATCAGAAACTGGTAGCCACCGCCCCTTCCGTGGTTTACAGGGTCTACCTGCGCGACGGCTCAAGCGTTGAGATTGATAACCCGGCAAAGTTTCCCAGCCCGGAGCAGGTAGATCACATAGAGGAGCCCTACGTGCGCGCCATCATCCTCGTGCCGCAGGATTACGTGGGGCCTATGATGGAACTTGCACAGAACAAAAGGGGAGTTTTCAAAAACATGGAGTATGTGGAAGGGGGGCGGGTCATTTTGACCTACGAGCTCCCCCTTGCGGATATCCTTTTTGATTTCTACGATCAGCTCAAAAGTTACTCCCGTGGTTATGCCTCCTTCGACTACGAGTTCCTAGAATACAGAAAGACTGACCTGATTAAGCTGGACATACTGTTAAATGGTAAACCGGTGGATGCCTTATGCTACATTCTTCCTCAGGAAAAGGCCTACGAACAGGCAAGGAAGATAGTAACGAGGCTGCGCAAATCTATACCCAGGCAACTTTTCGAGGTGGCAATTCAGGGAGCCATAGGAGGAAGGGTGATTGCCAGAGAAACGATTAAGCCCATGCGCAAAAATGTCCTCGCCAAATGTTACGGAGGGGATGTCACCCGCAAAATGAAGCTCCTGGAAAAGCAGAAAGAGGGGAAGAAAAGGCTCAAGCAGGTGGGCAACGTGGAAATACCTCAGGAAGCTTTTCTCAGTATGTTGAAGATCGACCGTGAAGAATGAAACCGCTCTCAGTCTACGTCCACATTCCTTTCTGCCTCAGAAAATGCTCTTACTGTGATTTTCCCTCCTTTCCGGCGCCCATGCCCCTGATCTCCGATTACCTGGAAGCGCTGAAAGTGGAAATCGAACTATACAGAGAGTTTCTGTCTTTGAGAGAGGTAGAGACGATATACTTCGGAGGTGGCACTCCCTCGATCATCAACTCGGAGGAACTATTATCCCTGCTTGACCTGATAATCCCGGAAAAGCAAAGGGAAAATAAGGAAATCACCCTGGAGGCAAACCCCGGAACGGTGAACTTTTTAAGTCTTAAAGAGTTGAGGGATGGGGGCTTCAACAGAATTTCCCTGGGAGTGCAATCTTTTCTGGACTCTGAACTCTCGCTCCTGGAAAGAATTCATACCAGCAAGCAGGCCTTTGAGGCGTTCGAGATGGCCAGAGAAGCAGGGTTCTCAAACATTAACCTGGACCTGATTTTCGGGTTGCCCGGCCAAAACCTCGGTGATTTCCTTCCGAGTCTTGAGGCTGCGGTTAAGCTCGCCCCTGAGCACCTCTCCCTTTACTGCCTCTCTCTGGAAAAGGGAACACGGCTCTGGACGCGGGTGCAGTCGGGAGAGCTTGATTCCCCGTCCGATGAGACGGTGGCCAGGATGTATCAGAAGGCCTGCCAGGCCATGTCCCTAAACTCTTACGAGCACTACGAGATCTCCAACTTCGCCCGTTCCGGGTATCGTTCGCGGCACAATCAAGTTTACTGGCACTACGGAGAGTACATAGGCTTTGGTCTGGAAGCCGTGTCCTTTCATGACGGAATTCGGCGCGGCAACACAGGCAAGATAGAGCAGTACATAGCCCGTGCACGGGAAAGAAAGTCCCCCGTAAGCTACCAAACAGGGAAAAAGGGTGCCTCTGCCTTGCAGGAGGAAGCGGTCCTGCACTTGAGGACGAGCGACGGTTTTCGCGAGGATGAGCTGGCTCAAAAGTACCCTGAAGCTTTTCCCGCCTTTAAAAAGAAGCTTGAGGATCTGCGGGAGAAGGGGTTACTCCTGGAAAATAACGGACAATGGCATATCAGGGAGGAGCATTTCTTCGTTTCCTTAGAGATTATGGCCCAGTTATTGTAGAATAGTAAAAGAGGTTAAGGTTATAGGAATGGAAATGCAGAAAGCCTACTTAACGGAAAGAAAAAAAGCAATACTGAAGGCGGTGGTAGAAGATTACATCCTCCATGGGCAACCTGTTGGCTCGAGATTGCTGGTTGGGTTGCACGGATTGGAGTATAGCCCGGCCACCGTGAGAGCAGAAATGGCTGACCTGGAGGAGATGGGATACCTTACTCACCCTCACACTTCCGCAGGGCGGATTCCCACTGAGCTCGGATACCGCTATTATGTGGATCACCTTCTCACCGTTTCCCCTGTCTCAAACCAGGAAATGGAGAATATCTCCCAGGCGCTCTCCCGACGGGGTGAAGATCTGAGAGAGCTGCTGGTGGGGGTTTGCAGGCTGATCTCGGCTATCACTGCATACGCTTCCATTGCCCTAACGCCGCACTTTCACCAGCTAATACTAAAGCGACTTCATTTTATACCGGTCTCCAGCAGGGCTGCCCTGGTAATCATCGTGACCAGCGCCCAGATCATCCAGAGCTCGCTGGCCGAGGTCCCGGAAGAAATCTCTGAGGAGCAGCTCGAGGCCCTATCGCGGATTTTAACCCAGCACATCAACGGCAAAACCGCCTGGGAAGCGTTACAGATAATTCATGCGCTCAGGGAGAGCTCCCTCAGAGATCATGCCTTCCTCCTCGGACAAATCCACTCCATTATCCACGAGGTTTTCCTGTTTGAGCAAAGAGAAAGACTGATTGTCGAGGGGGAAGAAAACATCCTTCTTTCTCCGGAACTTCAGGACATTAAAAAACTGCGCATGTTGATCTCTGCGCTTGATCGTCGTTTCCTTCTTCAGCAAATTCTCGAGAGGCGCCTTACCAGTAAAAATTTGCAAATCATTATCGGCCGGGAAAACGAGGTTGACGAAATGCGGGACCTCACCCTCCTGGCGATGCCCTTTGAGACCTCAGGCTATAACTGGGGTGCTCTGGGGCTGGTTGGCCCCATGCGAATGGATTACGCTAAAGCCATTCGCACTTTATCCTGCGTGACTAACATATTAGAAAGGAACCTCCAGAGGGAGGGCATCTGATTGGCGAAATCATTCTGGCTCCCTCCTGAGTGCCGGGAGGGAGCTTTTGTAGTTTTTCCTCCTGAAGAGGCACACCACATTATTAATGTTCTGCGCATGCGTTCTGGAGACAGGGTGGAAGTGCTCTGTCTCAACCAGAGGTTGGTTGTGGAGCTCGAGCTTGAGAGGGTGCTGAAGGGGAAAATTCTTTCCGCTCAGGAAATCCCTGCCCCAGCAATTGCCCTGGACCTTGCCCAATCCATTCCCAGGGGGAAAAAGATCGAGGATACTATTAAACTGGCCTCCCAGGTTGGCATAAGGAGGATCATCCCATTTCACTCCCTGCGTTCCGTTTCCAGGCTTGAGGGAGAAAAAGTTCTAAGTAAGATAGGAAGGTGGAGGAAAATTGCGGAACAGGAATCTCAGGTGACCGGGCAGCCCCCGCTGAAGATTGAGCTCCCGCTTTCCTTTGAAGAGATTTTGAGCCTGAAAGAGGGATATGACCTCCCTCTCTTTTTCTGGGAAAATGGAGAGGAAAGCTTAAAGGAAGCGCTAAACGAAATCACCGGGCCTCAAAGCGCGCTTTTAGTTGTAGGGCCTGAGGGAGGATTTGCGCCAGAGGAAGCTGAAAAAGCCAGGCATTCAGGCTTTCAAGTAGTGTCCTTGGGAAAAAGAATACTGAGGACAGAAATAGCGGGAATTATCGCCTCGGTGATCCTATTGGAGAGGTGGGGTGGGCTCGGAGAATGAGGGTTTCCATCGTTACCCTTGGCTGTAAGGTTTCCCAGTATGACAGCGCTCAATTAGAGATGCGGATCCGCCAGAGCGGGGGGGAGATTATCCTACCTTGTCCGGAAAGTCAGGCCTTTGTGATCTCGGGCTGCGCCGTTACTGAGAAAGCAGTGAAGGAAGCGAGACAAATTTCCAGGCGCTTTCAGCGACTGAACCCTGGTGCCCCGATCATTCTCTACGGCTGCCTTGGGGATCTCATCAAAAAGCTCGGAGAGGGGGAGGGCTTCTCACCCGCAGAAACTGATGACGTCCTCCAAAGGTTAGGCCTGAAGAAAAAGGAGAAAGAGGCTCTTTTTAGCTGGCATCGCACCAGAGGCGTGATTAAAATTCAGGACGGCTGCGACCGCTACTGCTCCTTTTGCATAGTGCCTTACCTCAGGGGCAAAGCAGAAAGCAAAAAGCCCGATGAAGTTTTGAGGGAAGCGAGGGAACTTGCTTCTGCCGGTTTCAGAGAAATAGTGCTCACGGGTGTACACCTCTCCACCTACGGGATGGACTTAGAAGGCCAGGCTAACCTTTTCACACTGCTCGAATCTTTAGATAAAATCCCACAGATAGAGCGCATCAGACTCAGCTCTCTGGAGCCCGTGGACCTTGACGGAGAAAAAATATTTCAGCTCGGCAGAATCTCCCGACTGTGCCCTCACCTACACCTTCCCCTCCAGAGCGGCTCGGACAAGATCCTGACTATGATGAACAGAGGTTATACTTTCAATCATTACCTGAACCTAATTGAGGCTGCCCGAAAAGTGTGGCCCGATCTTGCAATCACCACTGACATCCTTGTGGGATTTCCCGGGGAGACGGAGGAGGATTTCCAGTTAACTCTGATTGCCGCGCAAATCGTGGGGTTTCTCCGAATTCACGCTTTCCGCTACTCCCCGCGCCCTTTCACTAAGGCCGAGAAATTTCCTGAGCAGGTGGACGAAAAAACAAAAAGAGAGCGCGCGGTTCGATTGCGCTTGCTTGCATCCCAGCTTTCTTACCACTACCAGGAAAAGTACCTCGGGCGCGCCCTCCCTGTGCTCGTTGAGGTTCTGTCTTCCCCTTTTGAGGGAGAGGGTTACACCCCTAACTACATCCGGGTCAGTATCAAAAGCAATAAGCCTATGACTTGCAATACTATCGTTCCTGTGAGAATATCCTCCATCGCAGGAGGTTGTCAGGGTAAGGCTGTATGAAGACAAACTGCGTATTCTGCCGTATAATACAGGGTGTACAGAACGCGAAAAGGGTTTACGAGGATGAGGACGCCCTGGTGATCGAGGATATTTACCCTCGCGCGCCTTTTCATTATTTGGTCCTCTCCAAGAAACATTTTGATAGCTTGCTTGAAGTGGACGATATTACTTTGTTAGGAAAATTATTAGTGACGGCGAAGAAAATAGCGGAGGAAAAGGGATTTGCCTCTCAGGGGTTCCGCGTGGTGATCAACTGCGGAAGAGGAGGCGGCCAATCCGTTTTTCACCTTCACCTTCACGTTCTGGGAGGTCGAACATTACCGTGGCTACCTGGAGACTCGAAAATAGAAGGGGGGGAGAGGAATGGCTGAAGTCGTGAGAAAACCCAACGAGTCAGTGGACGAGTTGGTTAAGAGATTTAAAAAGCAGGTTCAGAAGGAAGGCATAATGAAGGAAATCAAGAAAAGAGAGTACTTTGTGTCTCCCTCCGTACTGCGCCGCAAAAAAATGGCTGCGGCCCGTAAGCGAAAAGGCTCCTCTGATTAAATAAAAAGATGAGCAGAGTTAAAAAGGGCCGGGAATTCTGGAGAAAAGGCCGCAGCCCAATTCCCAAATTGAGCTGGCGGTTATTACTCCTGGCATTCCTTCTTTTTACTCCCTTCATAGTGCTCCTTACCTTTACCCTTTTTCCTCCCAGCTACGGGGTCTCCCTGGGCACCGTAGCTTCAGCGGATATCGTGGCCCACCGCAACGCGGTCTTCGTTGATCAGGAGAAAACGAAGGAGCTGCAGGACCTCGCCGAACAAGCAGTGATGCCCGTTTACAATAAGGATTTCACTCCCGCCAGGCAAAACCTGGTCAGAACCCAGATCAACAGCTATTTCAATTTAATGGAACAGGTTTCTACCAACGAGGCCCTGCCCTATGAGGAAAAGGTAAAAAGGCTGAAGGAAAACCTTCCTGCCACATTTGATGACCAGGCAATTGCCGCTTCCTTAGAGGTGGACCCCTCGATATTCACCACCCTTCTCTCGTACACGATTGACATCTCCCTGCAGTTTCTGGAAGCAGGGATAAAGGAAGAGGACATGCCCCAGCTACCGCTACGACTGCAGGAAAAGATGGGCGTTCTGGGACTTCCCCCTGAAGCAAAAGAGATTATGGTGGCGGTCTCAAGGTCCGTCCTCTCCCCCAACCTTACCCTTGACGAGATGGAAACGGCTTACCGCAAGCAGCTTGCTCATCAGGCTGTGGATCCCGTTCGTCGGTACATCACCAAAGGGGAGGTTGTGGTCAAAAAAGGCGAAATCGTCACGGAGGATAAGCTGGCCGCCCTTAAAGCGCTGGGGGTCTACCGCAGCGCATTTCCCTGGCCCCAATTTCTGGCAATTCTTCTCATCTCTTTGGCGATCTTTGCCATCTGGGTGGCTTTTTCATCCTACTTCTTAAAGGGCTTCCTTACCGAGAAGCGCCTTTTATTCGTAGGGCTGCTTTTCCTCTTTGTCCTTGCTGTAATGCGTTTTCTCCCATCTAACCTCATCTTCCTCACTCCCCTGCCCTTCCTGGGGATGGTTTTTTCCTCTCTCTTTGGTTTCCCCTTCGCGCTGGTATTTCTGATTTTTTCCTCGTTGGGTTTGGGGATGATTCAAGGGAACGATTTTCTGTTTGCTTTTGCACTGTTTTTAGGAAGCGCTACTGGTGCCTACTTCTCCCGACAGGTTTTAAAGACCGGGGATCTGCTCACGAGCGGGCTGAAGTCCGGCCTTGTCCTCGCTTTCGCCTTTGGGGCTGCTGGACTTTATGCAGGAAAGGAGTACCTCCTGGTTCTGCAGGAGACGGGCTGGGCTGCCTTAAACGGAGGGCTTTCGGGGATTTTTGCTATTTTCATTCTGCTTTTGCGCTTTACTGAAAGTTTCTTCCAGCTCACTTCCCCAATACATCTTCTGGAGATCTCCCACCCCAACCATCCTCTGCTGAAACGCCTGCTAATGGAGGCTCCTGGAACGTACCATCACAGCATAATGGTCGCCGGGCTGGCTGAGGGAGCAGCTTCCGCTATAGGAGCCAATATTTTAATGTGCCGGGCTGCTGGTTACTTTCACGATGTGGGGAAAATAGTCAGGCCGGAATACTTTGTGGAAAATCAGACCGAGGTGAACGTCCATGAGCGCATCACTCCCCAGCTCAGCTCTCAGGTGGTGGTGGCGCATGCCAGGGACGGAGCCGAGATCGCCAGAAGCTACTCCATTCCGGAACCCGTGGTTGAAATTATTTCCAGTCATCACGGCACCACTCTGGCCTCGTATTTTTACTGGCAGGCTCAGCAGACAAGCGAAGATAGGGCCCCGGAAGAGGTCTTTCGCTATCCGGGCCCCAAGCCCGAAAGCAAGGAAGCGGCGATCGTCATGCTGGCGGATGGGGTTGAGGCCGCGGTCCGCTCCCTTAAGGAGAAAACCCCCGAGCGCATTCGCAATATGGTGGAAAAAATTATCGAGGAGAGGGTTCAGGACGGACAGCTTGAGCAATCAGACCTGAGTTTCAAGCATCTCGAAAAGGTAAAGGAGGTCTTTGTGCGCATTCTTTCCGCTGCCTATCACCTAAGGCCTGAGTACCCGGAGAAAAAAGATGGAAAGGGAAACGGTGGTCATAGTAAGCAACAAACATCCCAGGATCAGGCTTCCCAAAAAACCGCTGATTGAGCTGGGAGAAAGGATTGTAGAGGAAGAGGGTTCAAAAGGGGAGGTCGCGGTGGTCCTCGTGGACGATGAGACCATTTCGCAGCTGAATTTTAAGTATCATCACCGAAAGGGACCCACTGACGTTCTCTCCTTTCCGTTCCATACCGAAGAATTGCTGGGAGATGTCTTTATCAGCCTGGATACCGCTCGCCTTCAGGCTAAAGAGTATGGGCACAACCTGACCAGGGAAGTCAAACTGCTTTTAATTCACGGGATACTGCATCTCTGCGGATACGATGACCAGGGCAAGGAAAGCACAAAGAAGATGCGCGCGAGAGAAGCCTATTATCTAAGATGAAGGAGTTTCTGCTTTTTTGTCTTTTAGTGCTTTCTGCCTTTTTCTCCTCGAGTGAAACGGCCTTTTTTGCTTACAAAGGAAACCGCCTTTTAAAAATCGAAGGGCGAGCAAAAAAGCTGCTGGGGAGTCCCCTGCGCCTTCTTTCCTTTATTCTTCTTGGCAATAATCTCGTGAACGTTGCTTTCTCCGCCCTGGGCACGGTGGTCATCCTCAACACCTGGGGGGAGTCCGGTCTGACGATTGGGACAATCGTCCTGGCAGCCCTGGTCCTAACTTTTGGGGAAATACTTCCTAAGACGCTGGCGGCCTCTCTTTACAGAAAATTTGTCCCCATCTACTCTGCTCCTCTTTACTATTTGTACAGGGCACTGGCCCCGGTTTCTTCCCTCTTTTATCACCTGGCGCAGAGAAATCTCAGCTTTCTTTTTGGTGAAAAACAGGAGAAAAGCCCAACTTTAACGGAAAAAGAGCTGCAGTTTCTGGTGGAAGAAGCGATGAAAGAGGGGCTATTTTTGCCCGAGGAGCGGGGGATAATGGGAGGAATAGTCCAGCTGGAGGAAAAAACGGCAGGGGAAATAATGCAACCCAGGCCAAAGATCCTGGCCCTGCCCCTGGAATCCAAACCCTCTCAGGCAATCGAGGCATTTCAGAAGTACGGTATTTCCCGTCTTCCGCTTTATAGGTCGAGTCTGGACAATATCGTGGGAGTGCTTTACGCCAAGGATCTCATCCAGAAGACGCTTTTGAAGGATGTACCGGCTTTGCAGGAGATAATGAGGCCTCCCATTTTTGTCCCTGAGGGCATCACCTTGAATCGCCTGCTCGTTGAGTTTCGCAAGAGGCAAGCCCACATCGCCGTGGTAGTCGATGAGTATGGGGGCACGACCGGAATAGTTACGCTTGAGGACATATTGGAGGAGATAGTGGGCGAAATCTGGGATGAGTACGACCAGGTGATGTCGAGGGTAAGGCAGATCGGGCCAGATGTTTTCCTTCTGTCCTCAGATACCGAGAGAGAGGAATTAAAAGAACTGGGGATAGAAATTCCAGAGGAGTACGGGAACTTGAGCTCCTTCCTTATTGACCTCTCGGGACGCATTCCCCAAAAAGGGGAGAAGATCCTTTACGGCGATTGGGAGTTCGCTATCACCTCCAGTAAACCCAATAAGATTGAGACTGTGAGAGTTGCCAGATGTTTGAATTAGTGGCTTTTTTGCTCTTGCTTATATTAAGTTCCCTTTTTTCTGGAGGAGAAACCGCTTTCACACTGCTCGATAAGGTTCGCCTGCGCTTAGAAGCACAGGAGGGAAATAGGAAAGCCCGCCTGCTGGTTAAACTCTGGGATAGACCCGAGCTCTTTTTCACCCCGCTGCTTGTAGGAAACAACCTGGCCAATATTGCTTGTACGGTGATCATCACAGCCCTTTTCGTCAGGCTTATGGGTGAGATCGGGGCGCTCGTTTCCACAATTGTGGTGACGCTTTTGATCCTTTATTTTGGGGAGCTTTTGCCCAAAACGCTTGCCGCCCGCTACCCCACCTCCATCTCCAGAGTCCTTTTTTACCCCTTGCTTTGTGTGTTCGTGCTGATTGCACCCGTTAGCCTGATCATCAACTCTGGCCTCAGGGCGCTTCATCGAGTTGTCCCGGGCTTAAAGGATCGAGGCCCGTTGATCTCGCGGGAAGGAATGGAGGCCCTTGCCGAAAGCTGGGAAAAGAGGGACCTTGGCGAGTTACTGGGCCGAGCGCTGCGTTTCTCCCGGAAAACTCTGGGGGAAATCATGGTGCCCAGGGTTGAGATCAAAGCTTTTCCAGCAGATATGCCGGTAATTGAGCTCCTCAAACAATGCAAGGAATTGCGCTATTCAAGGCTTCCGTTGTTTAAAGGTACTCTCGATCAGGTAGTCGGGGTCCTTTACATCAAAGACCTTCTGGGATGGGAGCCCGAAGAGCAGACAAAGGCCATAGAGCTCTCCCGGGTACCGTTTTTTCTGGTGGAGAATCTCACTTTGCTTTCGGCGCTCGAGGAAATGAGAGCTAAAAAGGCAAGCCTCGCTTTAGTAGTTGACGAATACGGAGGAATTTCCGGCCTGGTCACACTTGAGGACATGATCGAGGAGATAATGGGAGAAATCTGGGACGAGCACGATCAACCATTTCTCATGATTCAGGGCAGCGTTCAGGGCTTAATCGTTGACGCCCACATCCCCCTGGAGGAGCTTAAGGAGAAATACAACATCAGTCTTGAAAGCCAAGCGGTAAGCCTGGGCGGTTTTCTGGAGGAGATGGCCGGGAAAATTCCCTCTCCAGGACAGGAATTTCGGGCAGGAAATGTGGTTTTCAGGGTTACCGAGGCGTCCCGGAAGGCGGTAAGGCGCGTTCTCATAAAATTTTCCAATCAGGTATAATAAGAACTTGAGGTGAGCAATATTTGGAAGACAGTAGTAGTTACGTCGGCCCCATTCTGGCCCTGCTGGCGCTTTTTTTCTTAGCAGGGTTTTCTTCCTGCGGTTCCGCTTTTCTTTCTGTTTCCAAATCAAGGCTAAGAAAAACCCTTGAGGAAAAGGAAGATAGGCGTCTTTTTCGCCTGATACAATGGCGGGATTTCCCGGAATACACGCTCGCTGTCCTGCTCGTGGGGGATTACCTCTTTATTTTTATTTCCGCCCTGCTCTCTTACTGGTGGCTACAAAATTTTTCCCACAATCCTGCACTCTTCTGGGCCCTGCTCGTGCTCCTTGCTTTGGCGATTATCCTGATAGAGGTTCTGATGCGCAATTTTGGTTCTGCGCGGCCCGTGAGAGTGCTTATTTCACTGTTTCCCTTAATTGCTCTCTGGAGGATTATCCTTTTTCCTCTGGCGGGCCCTTTGCGCTTACTCGGGTCAGTGGTCGCGCGCTGGTCCACACCGGAGGAACCGGAAGATGAAACCAACAGGGTCCTGGCGGAAATGAGGGAGGAGGTAGAGGATCTTAAAGAGGACGAGAGGGAAATGATCTCGGCGATCTTCGAGTTCCGGGAGAAGGAGGTGTCCGAAATCATGGTCCCCAGGGTGGATGTAGTGGCCATAGGCGAGCTGGCATCTGTCTCTGAAGCACTCCAATTGATGGTGAGCTCCGGGCATTCCAGGCTTCCTGTTTATCGGGACAGCATCGATAACGTGGTGGGAGTAATTCTGGAAAAGGACGCTATTAAGGCTTCCCTGGAGAGAAACCAGAGCTCGCCGGTTTCCCGGCTCATGAGGGAACCATTTTTTGTCCCCGAGACTAAGAGAATATCCGAGCTCCTCCCGGAAATGCAGATGCGCAAGACTCAGGTCGCTCTCGTAGTGGATGAGTTTGGAGGGCTGGAAGGGCTGGTCACTATGGAGGACCTTCTGGAGGAAATTGTGGGGGAAATCAGGGACGAGCACGATCTGGAAGCGGAGAGCACGGAGCAAGTGGGAGAGGGGGTTTACCTTCTCTCTGCAGGAATTTCCTTAAGGGAGCTCTCGGAAATTACGGGGGTGGAGATACAATCTGAGGATTACGACACTCTGGGAGGATTACTTTACGGCCTTTTTCAGAGGATACCTGCAGTCGGTGAAGAAATAGAATATAATTCATTACGCTTCAAAGTTCAGGAAATCAGAGGAAACAGGCTGTTAAAAGTCAGAGTAGAAACCAAGAACGAGGAAAAAAGTGAGAATTGATTGGGAAGCACTCCTTCGGGAAGCTCAAAAAGCGCAGCAGATAGCTTACGCTCCTTATTCCAAATTCAAAGTGGGAGCGGCTTTGCTTGCTTCTTCCGGTAAAATTTACGCCGGTTGCAATATTGAAAATGCCAGCTACCCCTTGAGCATCTGCGCTGAAAGGGTAGCGATATTTAAGGCGGCCAGTGAAAACGAGAGGGAATTTCTTGCTCTGGCCATCGTGGCAGATTCTGCGTCCATCTCCGCTCCCTGTGGCGCCTGTCGGCAAGTGATCGTCGAGTTTGCGCCGGAACTGCCTATTCTTCTATCCAACCTTAAAGGAGAGCGGTTGACGGTGAACGTCAAAGACCTGCTGCCCCTTCCTTTCACCAGGGATTTTCTGGAAAGGAAAATCAAATGAGGGAGAAAATCATCGCCGGTAACTGGAAGTGCTACAAAACGCTGGATGAGGCCAGGTCGCTCGTCCGTGAGATCATATCGGGTTTGAAGCGAGACCTCGGAAGGACTGTGGTCCTCTGCCCTCCTTTCCCTTACTTGTATGAAGCGAGAGTGATGATTGAGGGTAGCCCCGTAAAGATTGGCGCTCAGAATCTCTGGAGCGAGGAATGGGGTGCATATACCGGAGAGGTCTCTGCCCCGATGCTGGCTTCCTTAGGAGTGCATTTCGTCATCGTAGGTCATTCTGAGAGGCGGCAGTACTTCCAGGAGGAGGGAAAGCTTCTTAACCTCAAAATAAAGAGAGCTCTGGCCTGGGGACTCAGACCAATTTATTGCCTGGGAGAAAAACTGGAGGAAAGGGAAAAGGGGGTCACCTTTCAGGTCGTGGAAAGGCAGCTTCACGAAGGTCTGGAGGGATTTTCCGCCCAGGAGCTGGAGAAGGTAGCAATAGCCTACGAGCCGGTTTGGGCAATCGGTACCGGACGCAATGCCACTCCCGAGCAGGCACAGGAGGTGCACCTCTTCTTAAGGGATAAAATCGGAGAACTTTGGGGCAAAAAAACTGCCCGGAACTTTCCCATTCTCTACGGCGGGAGCGTCAAGCCAGATAATATCGACGGCCTGATGGCCATGCCTGATCTTGATGGTGCCCTGGTCGGAGGAGCCAGCCTGAAGGCGGGGGACTTTTTGAGAATTATTCATTACCAGGAAGGGGAAAAATAATAGATGAGAGACAAGGTGCGCGAGATCCTGGAAAATTACAAGAAAGCAGAAGAGTTTCACCGTCCACCGCCACCTTTGAGCTTGCTTCCACAGTTTATTGATCACACTCTTCTGAAGCCTGAGGCCAGTGAGGAGGACATCGTAACTCTGTGCCGGCAGGCCATCAAAGTCAAATTCTACGCCGTGTGCATTCATCCCTGCTGGGTCCCTATAGCGCACAAGGAGCTGGGGGATTCGGGTGTTCAGTTGGGAGCGGTGGTGGGCTTTCCTCTGGGGGCCAATTCCAGCGAGACCAAATTAGAAGAGGCAACCTGGTGCCGGAAAAAGGGAGCCACGGAAATAGATATGGTAATTAATATCGGGTTCTTTAAGTCCGGGCATTTCAAAAGCTGTGAAGACGAAATCAAAAACATCGCGGAGAAAATTAGAATCCCCGTCAAGGTAATCATTGAGACCTGCCTGCTCACGGAAGAGGAAAAGGTCCTCGCCAGCCTGATTGCCGTTGATGCTGGGGCAGCCTTCGTCAAGACCTCCACCGGATTTTCCACAAAGGGCGCCGCGGCGGAGGATGTCAGGCTCCTTCGTTTCGCGGTGCAGGAGAAAGCCCGGGTGAAAGCCTCTGGAGGAATCCGCACCCTGGCCCAGGCCCTAGAGATGATCGAGGCTGGCGCAGACCGTATCGGCACATCCTCCGGTATGAAAATCATGGAGGAGGCCCGAGGGGGAGCGATTTAAGGATTTTCCACAAAGAAATTGAGAGTTTCCCTGTAGGTATTATTTTTAGGCTGTTAAACTGAAGCAAGTTAATTTCTTCTCCATTGCCAAGATGACGAAATCCTATCTTAAATCAAGGGTGCGGCTATATCGCTTCTTTACCCAGCCGTGGTCTTGAAGAAAATTCTCGCAATGCCAAGGTTCAGGAAAAAATGGTCCTTGATGCAGAGAAGCCGATAGCCACAGAGGAAAAGTCCCAGAGTTTCTGGGAGGACTACACCTTGAATCTTGTCCGGAAAGACAAAATTGAAACCTTTTCACCGGAGTTGGAAGAGCTCCCGAAAGAGGCTTCGAAAGCCTTAGAAAGCCAGTAAGCGGCATAAAAGGGTACGGTATAAGTACTTCCATGGGCAAAGGCGCTCGGGACTTTCCTTTCTCCCAAGAAGACTATCTAAGGGAGGCGCGTGCTTTTAATCGGGCGCGCGGCGGACTCCAGCCTCGGCACAGGCGAGTTCGTCTCCGCGCAAAAAGAGAACTTTGACATCCATCCCTGTCCCCTGGAGAATTTAAAAGGATAAATTTGAGACAAATACCGGAAGGTCAAAGCCAAGGCACGAAGAAATGCCACTTTTAAAGCTTACGGGCTTCGTTTTGCGCTCCCGCCCCTGGGGAGAAGCGGATAAGCTCGTGACTTTCTTCACAAGGGAAAAGGGCAGACTCTTAGGCGTAGTGAGGGGAGCAAGAAAGCCCCAGGGCCATTGGGGGGGAGCTCTGGAGCCATTAACTCTCCTCGACCTTCTTTTTTACGAGAAAAGCGGACGCTACACTTTAACCCAGTGCCAGATCGTGAAAAGTTTTCACGGATTGAGACAGATTCTTTCGTCTGGCTCTGTCCCCTTTTACCTGATAGAGCTGATAGAGGAATTTACAGCCGAGGAGGACTCTAATCCTCAATTGTTCTCAGAAATGCAGGGGGCTTTCAGCTCTCTGGAGGAAGGGAAGGCTACCCTTCCAGTAATCAATGCCTTTCGGCTGAAAATGCTAACGCTATTGGGCTTCTGGCCTCGCCTGGACAACTGCGCATCCTGCGGGCGCAAAATTCAGGGGGTGGTCCTCAGTTTCAACCCCAGATCTGGAGGGCTTCTTTGCCGTAATTGCAAGGCCTCATCACAGGGCAGTTTCGACATTTCCCGGAAGACCGTAAACCGGGCTTTAGCCCTGATGAACACGCCATGGGAGGAAATCGGCAGCCAGGAGAAGGAGGACCTCGAGCTGAACGAGGTGCTGGCCGCATTCATTGGCGCCCAGTTGGGAAGGGAAGCCTCAAAGGTTAAAAGCTACACGGAAAAATTGGAAAACAGCCAATCCACCTGAACCTTTATCGGGCCTCCTCGCTCTAATAAATGAAAATAAAGCTTGAGGTGTGGGAAAGATGGAATACGGAGAGGTCCTGAAGTTTCTGGCTCCCTGCGGCTTGAGCTGTCAAAAATGCTTCGCCTACCAGGATGGAGATATCCGAAAGGCTGCTTTAACGCTTAAAGAAAAGCTGGGCAATTTTGACATTTATGCCCGGAGGTTTTCCTCCCTTGTTGACCCCGTTTTTGATAATTATCCCTCCTTCAAAGAGCTCCTCTCTTCCCTTGCGGCCGGAGGTTGCCAGGGCTGTCGGGCCCAGGCCTGCGGCCTCTGGCCCGAATGCTTCGTGGCTTCCTGCTATAGAGAAAAGAAAGTTGATTTCTGCTTCCAGTGCCAGGAATTCCCCTGTAAGAACGTGAATTTTGACAACCATTTAAAGCACCGCTGGGTGCAGATGAACCAGAGTATGAAGGAAATGGGAGTGATGAATTACTATGAGCAGACGAAGCCCGAGCCCAGGTATAAGTAGCCATTCCAAGAAATAGTATTTTATGAAAAGGACTGAAAGAGAATACTGAAGGTTATTTCTCTCTTTTAGTCCTTGTCCGGTCCACTAACCTCAATCGGTTTTAAGGCTCATTATTTTTTCATTCAACTGGGTGATAGAGGGGACACTACAAAAAAAATCGGTTTAACCTCCGCTTATGTACCATTGGTATTGAGCCGTTTTGATTTATTTCCCCTTAATTTCTTTTTGTCCCCTTTTTGTTCCAAATCCAGCTTGACGCCCATAAATGGCCGTCATTAGAATCATATTGACCATTCGATCATACGAAGAGGGGAAAATGATGTATTATTGCACTCAATGCGGGAAGGAATTTGAGGAAGGGTATCGTTACTGTCCTTACTGCGGGAATCCTTTGACTTCAGAAAAGAAAGAAGCTATTCCGGAAAAATCTTCTATCCTTAAAAGCAGAAAGGTTCTGAAGAAAGCGCTCTTCTGGTTTATTGTGGGGATGGCTGTCCTGGGACTGATTTTTGCAGTTCATGTTCTTCTCCTAAAACCACCCGAGGTCGCGCTTTTTCCCATGGAGTTCAGGGGGAAATGGGGGTTTATGGATAAAACGGCGCGCGTGGTGATCGAGCCGAAGTACGATTTGGCGGGCTGGTTTTCGGAGGGGTTGGCTGCAGTGATGGTAGAGGGCAAGTGGGGGTATATCGACCCGTCGGGAAAGTTTGTGATCGAACCAAAGTTCGATGCAGCAGGGTGGTTTGAAGGAGGACGCGCTCAGGTGCAATTAGGAGACCAATGGGAATACATAGATAGATCAGGACGAGTGGTCTGGGAGCTTACGGAATAGAAAACCAGTCCAATGTGAACTCCACCGGAACGAGAAATTTCCTTAAACTTATCATTGCGGCTCCTTTTAATATTTACTTTCATTTTTCAGCCAAAGAAGTATTATTTTTGACAAAAGGGCTCGTTTGAGTAAAAATTTTTTTTTAAATTGATCACATGAACTTACAGGATTTAATCCTCAATCTTGAGAAGTTTTGGGCGGAGCAGAGGTGTGTCATCGAGCAGCCATACGATTTGGAAGTTGGCGCGGGAACAATGCACCCTGCTACTTTCTTTCGCGTGCTCGGCCCTCGTCCCTGGAGAACAGCTTATGTCCAGCCCTCGCGGAGGCCGGCCGATGGGCGCTTTGGGGAAAACCCCTACCGCCTTTACCGCCACTTTCAGTTCCAGGTGATCCTCAAGCCCTCTCCGGAGGAAGTTCAGGACCTTTACCTGGAATCGCTCACCGCCATCGGGCTGGACTTGAAAGAGCACGACATCCGCTTCGAGGAGGACAACTGGGAATCCCCTACTCTGGGAGCCTGGGGAACTGGTTGGCAGGTAATGCTTGACGGCCTGGAGATCACCCAGTTCACATATTTTCAACAGGCCGGAGGATTCGACTTGAAGCCGATATCCGCGGAGCTTACCTACGGCCTGGAAAGGCTCTGCATGTACCTTCAGGGAGTGAAAAATGTCTTTCAGGTAGGCTGGAGCAACGATACCCGCTATGGAGAGCTACACTACAGGCTGGAGGTGGAGGCCTGCCAGTACTCCTTCCTGAAGGCGGACATTGAGAGGCTCTGGCAACTGTTCGAGCTCTACGAAAGGGAAGCAGAAGTGTGCATCAAAAGCAGGCTCGCTTACCCGGCATACGAGTACGCTCTGAAACTCTCCCACACTTTTAACCTGCTCGACGCCCGAGGTGCTTTGAGCGTCGCCCAGAGGGCGGAGATCATTGCCCGCATCCGCGAAATTTCCAAAGAAAGCGCCCGATTATATCTGGAAGGTGAAAATGGATCTCCTGTTTGAACTTGGAACCGAGGAAATCCCGGCCAGATTCCTCGAGGACACGATACACCAGCTTAAAGAAAGAGGGGAAAGCCTCCTTGATGGAGCTGGCTTCGTCTTCAAAGAAATTCACTCCTGGGCCACACCAAGAAGGCTCGTCCTTTATGCGGTGGACTTCAGATTTGACAGCTCAAAGGCGGTCGTCCAGAAAAAGGGGCCTCCTGTGTCGGTGGCCTTTTCAAGTGATGGTCAGCCCACTTTAGCCCTTCAGGGATTTTTGAAGAAGGAAAGCGCCAGCCTGAAGCAGGCAGAGATCAGGGAGGGCTACGTATACCTGAAGAAAAGTGAGGAAAAGCCTCCTAAGGAGGTTTTGTCCCGAGTCCTCCCAGAAATCATTACCGGTCTCTCTTTCCCTAAAACCATGCGCTGGGGTAACGGGGGAAATTCTTTCGTGCGCCCGGTAAGGTGGGCTTGCGCGATGTGGGGCGAGGAGCCCATCCCCTTAAGCCTTTTCAGCGTGGAGAGTGCTCCTTATACTCGCGGCCTTCGGTTCTTCTCCGGCCAGGTAAAGCTTTCACGAGCTGAGGACTACGAAAAGGCCCTTGAGGAAAATTTCGTCCTCGTCAATCCGCAAAAGAGAAAGGAGAGGATAGAGAGGACGACACGCGAGCTTGCTCTGGAGGTTGGTGGAAGCCCCTCGTGGCCGGAAGGGCTTAAGGATGAGCTCGTTTATCTTCTGGAATACCCAACTCCTTTCCTGGGCAGCTTCCCGGAGGAATACCTGTCCCTTCCTGCGGACGTCCTGATCACGACGATGAGACATCATCAAAAGCACCTTCCCCTTATTGACGATCAGGGGAAACTTCTGAACTTCTTCGTCTGCTTCCGAAACGGACCCGCTCTGGGAGAGGAAATAGTCATCAAGGGAAATGAGCAGGCGCTTACAGGGCGCCTTGAAGACGCCCGACTTTTCTTCATGAAAGATCAGGGAAAGAGCCTTGAGGAGCGGGTTACAGATCTGAGGGGAATCCTTTTCTATGAAAAGTTAGGGACTCTTTTTGAGAAAACCCAGCGCCTGGAGGAAATTTCCCTGCTTTTCTGCGACACCCTGAAAATTCCCGAGCCCCAGAGAAATAAGGTTCTGCGCACCGCCCACCTTTCTAAGGCTGACTTGACCACCTCTCTGGTTCAGGAGCTTCCTGAACTTCAGGGAATCATGGGCAAGGAGTACGCCCTGCTCGCCGGAGAGGACCGGGAGGTGGCAGAGGGAATTGCCGAGCATTATTACCCTCGTTTCTGGGGGGACAGGGAGCCCAAGAGCACTTGTGGCACGATCGTCTCCATTGCTGACAGGATAGACACCCTGACATGCTTTTTCGGTCTTGGGCTTGAGCCCACTGGCTCCTCTGATCCTTTCGCCTTAAGGCGCCAGGGACAGGGCCTGGTTCTGACAATAATGAAAAACGCCCTGCCTCTTGATCTGGCAAAGGTCGTGGAAATTGGAGAAGCGGTCTCAAGAAAAATTGTTCCCTGGGACCAGGAAAAGAGAGCTCACCTGATTGATTTTCTCAAACAACGCCTGAGGTTCATCCTGGAAGAGGATGGTTACTCTTTTGAAATGGTCTCCTGCGTGCTTCAAGGGCAACCCCTTGTGCCTCATGAGGTAAAAGAGAAAGCTCGCCTGTTAAATGGCCTGGATGAAAGCGATTTGCGAAACCTGGTCCTCTCCTTCAAGCGCATGAAAAATATCCTGAAATCTGCTGGAAAATTTAACCCGGTAATCTGGGAAGAAGGAATGGAGGAGCAGGAGAGAGAGTTCCTCGCGAAAATGGAGGAGATCACAAAAAGGGACAACTCCAGGCCGGAGCTTTTGCTCCAGAACCTTCTGGAGATTTCTCCCTATATTGGAAAGTTTTTCGACAGCGTGATGGTTATGGTGGAAGAGGAAAGAAGAAGGGAAAGTCGCCTGACCTTGCTTTTAAATGCCCGGGAGTTTCTGGGCAGGTTCGGTGATTTTTCCTCTTTGCCCTTTTAAATACTACACTATAAATCGGAGGGATTTAAATGCCAAAGAGAGTCTACGACTTTAATGAGGGAACGGGAAAGATGAAGGACCTGCTGGGGGGCAAGGGTGCTGGACTGGCAGAGATGAGCCGGATCGGCCTACCAGTTCCTCCCGGTTTTACCATTACCACAGAGGCCTGCCTTGAGTTCCAGGCCAGAGGTGGAAAAGAAATTGACCCCGAGCTCTGGCAAGAGGTGCTGGAGCACCTGAGCAAGCTGGAGCAGAGGACGGGAAAGAAGTTTGGTTCAGCCGAGAATCCTCTTCTGGTCTCTGTCCGCTCAGGGGCCCCCATTTCTATGCCTGGAATGATGGATACAGTCCTCAACCTGGGCCTTAACGATTTGACCGTAGAGGGGCTTGCCCGGCTTACAGGTAACCCGCGCTTTGCTTATGATTCCTACAGACGCTTCCTGACCATGTTCGGAAACGTGGTTCTGGGGATTCCCCACGACAGGTTTGAGCATGTCCTCGAGGAGCACAAGGTAAAACATGGCGTCAATCTGGACACCGAGCTTTCCACAGAGGCCTTAAAGGATATTGCCCAGGCAATTAAGGACATTGTGAAGAAAGAGTTGGGGATGAACTTTCCGCAGGATCCCATGGAGCAGCTGCGCCTGGCAGTGAAGGCGGTTTTCCTTTCCTGGAATAATGAGAGGGCCATCGCTTACCGGCGCTTCAATAAAATCCCGGAAACCCTGGGAACGGGAGTCAACGTCCAGATGATGGTATTCGGGAATATGGGAACCGATTCCGGAACTGGCGTGGCTTTCACCAGGAACCCGGCTACAGGGGAAAAGGAGGTCTATGGGGAATACTTGCTCAACGCTCAGGGAGAGGACGTGGTGGCAGGAATCCGCACTCCCCAGCCGATTTCCGCCATGAAGGGGGAACTGCCTGAGACTTACAAGCAATTTATGGATACTTGCGCGCTCTTAGAGAGGCACTTCCGTGACCTCCAGGATATTGAGTTCACCGTAGAAAGAGGAAAGCTCTACCTCCTCCAGACCCGTTCCGGAAAACGCACTGCGTGGGCAGCGGTGAAGATAGCGGTTGACATGGTAAGCGAGGGGTTAATCTCTCGTGAAGAAGCTGTAATGCGGGTGGAGCCCAATCAGATTTACCAGCTGCTCCTCCCCCACTTCGACGAGAACGATAAAAGGGAAGCCGTGAAAAGGGGTGACTTCCTGGCCAGGGGCGTCAATGCCTCGCCTGGGGCTGCTACCGGCAAAGCGGTGTTTGACCCCGACACGGCGGAGGAGTTAGGGAAGAGAGGGGAAGCGATTATCCTGGTCCGCGCCGAGACCTCGCCTGATGATGTTCACGGAATGATCATGGCCAAGGGAATCCTCACTGCTCGGGGAGGAGCTACCTCTCATGCAGCTGTGGTGGCCCGATCCATTGGTAAGCCGTGCGTCACTGGATGCGAGGCCATCAAGGTGGACACTTCCAGAAGGGAATTCTCTGCCAACGGGGTAATCATCAGGGAGGACGATTTTATCTCCATAGACGGCGCGACCGGCGAAGTTTTCCGGGGAAAGATCAAAACCGAGGAAACCAGGTTCTCCGAGGAGAAGGAACTGCAGATCATACTTTCCTGGGCTGATGAGTTCCGCCGCCTTCAGGTCTGGGCAAACGCCGACTATCCCAGGGATGCCGTGAAGGCCAGGGAATTCGGAGCTCAGGGAATCGGCCTCTGCCGCACCGAGCACATGTTCTTCGAGGAGGAACGTCTGCCCATCGTTCGGCAAATGATCCTGGCTGCCAGCGAGGAAGAGCGCAAGGAGGCCCTGGACAAGCTCCTTCCCATCCAGAAGGAGGATTTCAAGGGCGTCTTCCGCGCCATGGACGGACTTCCTGTGGTGATTCGCCTCCTTGATCCGCCTCTGCACGAGTTCCTCCCCCCCTACGACGAGCTTCTGGTTGAGGTCACTGAGCTCAGGGTCGAGGGAAAGGACAGGAAAGCCCTCGAGGAGAAAGAGAAGCTGCTCAAGGCTGTTGAGGGGATGCGCGAAGTGAACCCGATGCTCGGTCTGCGCGGCTGCCGGCTTGGTCTCATGTTCCCCGCAATCAACGAGATGCAGACCAGAGCGATTCTCCTGGCTGCTATCGAGGTGAGCCGGGAGGGCGTTACGGCGTTGCCTGAGATCATGATCCCGCTCGTGGGGCATGTGAACGAGCTCAAGGTAGTGAGAGATCAATTAGAGAAAGTGGCGGAAGAGGTAACAAAGGAAAGCGGCGTCAAAGTAAATTACAAATTTGGAACCATGATTGAGGTCCCTCGTGCCTCCCTCACTGCTGATCAAATCGCTACCGTGGCAGACTTCTTCTCTTTTGGCACCAACGACCTCACCCAGATGACCTTTGCCTACTCCCGCGACGACGCTGAGGGTAAATTCCTCTACCAGTATCTCGAGAAGGGCATCCTCGAGGATAACCCCTTTCAGGTCCTCGACCGCGAGGGCGTAGGCAAGCTGGTGAAGATGGGTGTGGAGCTCGGGCGCTCTAGCAATCCCAAGCTCAAGGTAGGGATCTGCGGGGAGCACGGTGGGGACCCCTCCTCAATCGAGTTCTGCCATCAGGTAGGGCTGAACTACGTTTCCTGCTCTCCATTTCGCGTCCCTATTGCCAGATTGGCAGCTGCTCAGGCGGCCCTGAAGGAGAAAATGACCAGAACTGAGAAAATGGGAGAGGCCTAAAACCTGATGTTAATTCGAGAGCGGCAGGAAAAAATTGAGGAGAAAATACTCTCGCCCTACGCCACTCTCGCGAAGAACTCCCGGGGCAGGGTCAGGCCAGAGCTGGAATGCCTCATCAGGACGGCGTTCCAGCGCGACCGCGACCGCATCATCCATTCCAAGGCCTTCCGGCGACTGAAGCACAAGACCCAGGTTTACACTGACCCTACGGGTGATCACTACCGCACCCGCCTGACCCACACCCTTGAGGTCTCTCAGATTGCGCGCACCATCGCGCGCGCCTTGAGGCTGAACGAAGACCTGGCTGAAGCCATTGCCCTGGGGCATGACCTCGGCCATCCTCCTTTTGGGCACGCCGGGGAGGAGGCCCTGGACCGCGCTGTCAGGGGACTGAATCTGGGAATGCATTTCTCTCATCCGGAACAGAGCCTGAGAGTAGTTGATCACCTTGAGAGGCAGAAAAGGCCTGACGGCACAGAGGAAATTGGCCTCAATCTCACCTGGGAGGTCAGGGATGGCATCCTGCATCACTCCAAGGGAGAAGGGGAAATCAGCCTCGCCGGACCTTCCACTCTTGAGGGCCAAGTGGTACGCCTGGCTGACCAGGTGGCGTACCTGAACCACGATATTGACGACGCCCTGAGAGCGGAAACGCTGAAGCCCGAAGAGCTGCCATTTCAGGACCTCTTCGGAAAAGGATCTTCAGAGCTGATAGACGTCGTGGTCAAGGACGTCGTGGAAAAAAGCGAGGACGAAAAGCAAATCCTGATGAGCGAGGAAATCCAGGAAACTCTTAATCAACTCAAGAGTTTTCTCTTCAAGGAGGTTTACAGGGATCCGGAAGCGAAAAGAGAGGAGGAGAAGGCCAGGCGAATGATCTCCACCCTTTTTAATTTTTACCTGGAAAACCCCGAGCAGCTTCCTCAGGCTCCGGATCCATTTTTAGAAAAAACGACCTTCGTCCAGGCAGTTGTGGACTATATTGCAGGGATGACTGATCGCTTCGCCCTGAAGACTTTCAGTCAATTTTACCTTCCCCAGCCCTGGTGAAAGTATGCCCAGCTACTCGGATTTTCTGGAAAAGCTCAAAAACGAAACCGATATCTATTCCCTTATATCTCGCTACGTCCCCCTGCGCCCATCAGGGAAAAACTATGTCGGCCTTTGCCCCTTCCACCAGGAGAAAACTCCCTCTTTCACCGTTTCCCCCGAACGGAATATGTTTTACTGTTTTGGTTGCCACGCAGGAGGAGATGCTATTGCTTTCCTGATGAGGATCGAGAACCTCACTTTCCCTGAAGCTGTGGAAATCCTCGCTTCTAAACTTGGCCTGACCGTACCCCAAAAAGGAAAAGGCGATTCCCAGCGCAAGGAGGATTACTGGAAAGTCAATGATTTGGCCTGCTCATTCTACGAGAAGTGCTTGAACGGCCCGGAAGGAAACGCCATCAGGGAATACCTCTCAAAAAGGGGAATCAAGGAGGAAACCTGGAGGATTTTCCGCATGGGATACGCCCCGCAAAGAGGTGCTCTGCTGCCATTCATGAAAGAGCAAGGGGTGGATCTGACCTTACTTTTAAAAGTTGGGCTCGTCAGGGACGTAAAGGAAGGGCAGGAGCTCTTTCACAACCGATTGATGTTCCCCATCATGGACCTGCAGGGAAGGGTTATTGCCTTTGGCGGCAGGGCCCTGGACGAAACGCCGCCCAAGTACCTGAACAGTGGGCAAACCCCTGTTTTCGAGAAAGGGCAGAACCTTTACGCGCTTCATCTGGCCAAGCGGCACATCACGGACAGAGGGAATGCCATCGTGGTGGAAGGGTATATGGACGCCATATCAGCCCACCAGAACGGGTTTCGCAACACAGTGGCCTCCCTGGGAACTTCCCTCACCCGGGAGCAGGTAAAGCTGCTTTCAAGGTTCACGAGGAGGGTTGTTCTGGCATACGATGCCGATTTGGCAGGGATTATGGCCACCCTTCGCTCCCTGGAGCTTTTTGGGCTTCTGGAAATGGAAGTCCGCGTGGCGAACCTCGCAGGATTTAAGGACCCTGACGAGCTTTTGCAACACAAGGGAGCCGAATGGTTCTCCAGGGCTCTTTCCAGCTCGGCATCCGCATTGGACTTTGCTTACGAGAGGATACGCCAGAAGTATGATTGGAGCGTTTCTGAAGAAAAGAAAAAGGCGGTTTACGAACTGCTTTCCCTGATCAGCTCTTTAGAGTCCTTCCTGGATCAGGAAAAGTTTATAAAGAGGCTGGCGCTGGAGTCAGGTTACGGAGAGGATACCCTTTTTGCTCAACTCCACAAAATGACCAAAAAAACGGGGAAAGGAATCCTGGATAAACAGCCTACCAGGATCGAGGAGGTGGAAAGTATAAGGGCCAGGCCACCAGCCGCGGAGATGACCCTTTTACAGATAATTCTGAAAGATCCCGTGCTTCTTCAGGACGTGGAAAACCAGATCGACCCCGAGGACTTCACTCACCCTCACCTTAAAAAAATTCTCCAGGAAGCCTTGTCCCGCTGGAAAAAGGGCCAGGCAGATATATATAATATAACATTTGATGACCCGGAGATCTCAGCCCTTCTCTCCCGCTTGCTCTTGAACCCGCTTCCTGAAGCGGGTCAGCCTTCAGAGGAGCTCAATCGCTGTTTGCTCCGGCTCAAGAAAGAGAGGCTGACCAGTGATTACCGCCGGGTAAGCGAGGAAATCAAGCAACTGGAGCAAGAAGGAAGCCAGGAGCTCTATCGAAAAAAACTGGAAGAATTGCAGTTTCTTGCGAATAAAATGAAAAGTCTAAATGTTAAATAATGGTGAACAATAGTATGGAGATGGAAAAGACGATCGACCAGGATCCAAAAAGCCTCACTGGCAATGAAAAAGTCAACTTAGAGGTGCGGCAGCTTCTTGAGAAAGGGAGAAAGCAGGGCGCACTTACCTACCAGGAAATAATGGATGCCCTGCAGGAAATTCCTTTGTCCACGGATCAGATCGACGAGATGTATCAGGCCCTCGACGAGCTGGGCATCAGGGTGCAGGACGAGCATGCCCAGGCAATGGCTCAGGAGCAGGGTATCCCTGAGGAAGAGCTCAAGGAAGAGTACCTCCTGGTCGGAGTGGACATCGACGATCCCGTACGCCTGTACCTCAAGGAAATAGGAAAAGTCTCGCTCCTTACCCAGGGAGAGGAAGTGGAACTGGCAAAAGGGATTGAGGTGGGCGACGAGGAATCGAAAAAGAAGTTGATTCAGGCTAATTTGAGGCTGGTCGTCTCCATTGCCAAGAGATACGTGGGAAGGGGCCTTCTATTTCTTGATTTAATCCAGGAAGGTAACCTGGGCCTGATCAGGGCCGCAGAAAAATTCGACTATCACCGCGGGTTCAAGTTCTCCACCTACGCCACATGGTGGATCAGGCAGGCCATTACCCGTGCTCTTGCCGATCAAGCGAGGACAATCCGAGTTCCCGTGCATATGGTGGAAACCATCAACAAACTCGTGAAGACCACCAGAGCCCTGGTTCAGAGGCTGGGGCGGGAACCCACAGAGGAAGAAATTGCCAGGGAAATGCTGATCACTGTGGAGAAAGTTAGAGAGATTCTAAAGGCGGCTCAAGAACCAGTGTCTCTTGAGGTTCCTATCGGAGAAGAAGAGGACTCCCACCTCGGCGACTTTGTGGAGGACAAAAAGATCATTGCCCCGTCAGATGCAGCCTTCCAGAGCTTGTTGCATGATCAGGTTCGCGACATCCTGGGCTCTCTTTCCTACAGGGAGCAGAAAGTTCTCAGCCTGCGCTTTGGGCTGGAAGACGGGCATCCACGGACACTGGAGGAGGTCGGAAAATTCTTCGGCGTTACCAGGGAAAGAATCCGCCAGATCGAGGCCAAGGCCCTGCGCAAGCTGAAACATCCTTCACGCTCCAGAAAGCTCAAGGACTTTCTGGAATAATCACCATTCCTTTCTATGGCCTTCGTCCTTAAGGAAATCAGGGCCAGCTCCATCCTCAACCGCTCGGCGATTTCCGGCATTGATTACGCGATAAACCCCTATACTGGCTGCCTCCACGGATGCATTTATTGCTACGCCGACTTCATGCGCAGGTTCACGGGGCACAGGGAGCCCTGGGGTTCGTTCGTGGACGTCAAAGTTAACTGCGCTGAGCTCCTTATAAAACAAATCGCCCGCGCCAGGCCGGGAGAGGCCTCTTTTTCCACTGTTACAGACCCCTATCAACCGGTGGAGGTGCGTTACAGGTTGACCAGATCCTGCCTGGAGGCCTTTTTGGGGAAATCTTTTTCCATTTCCATCCTGACTAAATCAACTCTGGTCTTAAGGGATATTGACCTGCTCAAAGCTCTGAAGGACTCGAGCGTGGGTTTCAGCATTCCCATATTCTCCCGGAAAATCAGCGCCATTTTCGAGGGCAGAGCTTCTCCCCCGGAGGAGCGCCTTCAGGCTTTGAAAGTCCTGGCAGGGGAGAAAATACCTACCTGGCTTTTCATTGCCCCTGCCCTGCCCTATTTTTCGGACTCCGAGGAAAATCTAAGCGCTATATTCCAGGAAGCGAAGAAGGCCGGGGTTGATTACGTGATGATTGACACCTTTCAGGCCTACCCGAAGGTGTGGCAGAGAGTGAAAGGAGTGCTCAGCGAGAAATTCTCCCAGCTTCTTCCCCTTTACGAAGAATATCGGGAAAATAAGGAGAGCTTCAAGGAGATCCTGCGCTCGCTTGCTTTGCGCCTGGCTGCCAAATTTCAGGTGGAAGTTCGCTTCGCTTTCTAAAATTTTCAGGGGAATTGAGGGCAGAATTCGATAGTGGAAATTGACGGCACACTAAATTGTGCTAAAATTTTTTAAACTTGCTGCCTGGTAGCTCAATTGGCAGAGCAGCTGGCTGTTAACCAGCGGGTTGCAGGTTCGAGTCCTGCCCAGGCAGCCACTTTTTTACAGGGATAAAAAATAGGGACTGTCCCTATTTTTTATCCTCTTCCCGGGGTTATTAGCTTCAGCTCTTCTTCTAACTTCTGGATCTGCTCTTTCAGATTCTGGATCTCCTTTTCCTTCTCCTCCACGAGGTTCATGTAGCCCTTGAGGTCGCTTTCTGATTTTTCCAGCCGGGAACGTGCATCCTGCAAATCCGTTTCCATCAGTTTGATCCGCCCTTCCGCGGTGGTGGCCTGCATCTCGGAAGCTGCCACCCTCTCCGTCATAGGGACGACCTTAAGAAACCACACAAGGGCGAAAGTGACGCCCGCAACAAAAATTAAAATTAAAACCCAGCCCAGGTATTTCATCATTTTTCACCCCCAATCGTTTTTTCAGAAAGCCTTTCCTTCAAAGCCTTTATGGCCTCAACGGGTGTGGGATCCACTCCCTGGAGCAGAGCAAGGTAATAACTGAGATAGTCCCCCAGAATCACCAGGGAGAAAAGTCGGCTCATGCGGGAGTTTCCCTGGCTCATGATTTCCTCCGTCCCCGATAGATAAGGTCTAAGGAGTTCGGTGGTCAGCGTAACTCGCGTTCCAATTCGGGGGTGCTCCTCCCTATCCCTCAGGGTCAAAAGGAAGGCATTTCTCTTCCTGGAAGACAGGGCCACAATCTCGTTGTGGTCCAGTTCAGGGTAAAAGTTCAAAAGGGCCGTGAGCTTGCTGTTCTCGTTAATCTGAGTTCGCCACCTTAAAGCTGCGGCGGTGGCGATCCCCGGGGTGGCGAAGATAACAATCTCCTTGTCCTCAAGGGTCAGCGCCAGCTTCTTAGCAGGGTTCCCTGAAGTGGGGACTTGGGGGGAGTATTCCCTGACCAGCCCCTCTAAAAGGGAAAAGGTTTCCTCCCACTCTGAGGTTAGGTCGGGCACCAGGCCCAGTTTCTCGATGTAAGACAGGGCAGCTCCGAAGAGAAAGCCAAGAGCAGCCCGGGGCTGAAAGCCTTCAGGCACCAGAAGAAGGGGAAAGCCAAACTTTCTGGCGATAGTTCCCAGTTCACCCCCTGAGGTTACCGCCACCACCTGACCGCCCATCTTTAAAACAGTTTCGCAGGCCTCCAGGGTCTCTTCAGTATTTCCGGAATAGCTGACGGCGAAATATAAGGCTTCCTTTGCAAGGAAAGCGGGAAGCCTGTAGTTCCGAACCACGAGAGCGTTCAGGGGATAATCGCGCAAAAGCAAAGATCCTATCAGATCTCCCGAAATTGCCGAGCCTCCCATCCCCAGAAAAACGACCGTGTTGATTCTGGAGGGGCTGAGAGAAAATAGCTGCGCCTTCCTTCCTATCTCCCTCCCTTCCCTGAGCATGACCGGGAGTTTGCCGATTGCCATCCCCATCTGGCTAAAATCCAGAGCAAGTACTTCCCTATCGTCCAGGCGTGCGTCCATGCCCCGCAAACCTCCTCTCGGGTTTATCCCTTCCTCAACTAAATTAATATCACAATCCTGACGAGAACAACAATGGAAGGACTTCAAAGGATTTCCCGGTATCAATTTTGAAATGTGGTAAAATTCAGGAAAACGCCTTTAATGGCGATTGCGTAAAAATGTTTTACGAAGAAGAAAACGAATTCCTCAAACAAGGCGTGAGCCTTTATTTTATGGGCCGTTACAAGGAAGCGGAAAAAATGCTGCGGCTTTCCATGCGCAGCACTCCCGACAGCCCTGACAGCTTGATATGCCTGGACCTTCTCGTCAAAACCCTGGTCGCCCAGGGAAAGTTAGGAATGGCGGAAAGGGCTGCCAGAAAACTCGCCAGGGAAGGCGGACCGGTAATTGAAACCCGCTGGACGCTGGGGGAGGTCCTCTTAAAAAGGAGCAAATTTGAGGAAGCCTACAGGGTCTTTGAGGAAATAATCAAGGAAGACCCTGACTACGGCGAAGGGGGCATCCTGGAGAGGATCAATTTCCATCTCAGGCTCAAGAAGCAGGGCAAAAAGTTCAAAGCTGACCCAGAATTGCAGAAGGAGGCTTTCTTTATTTTCCTTCAATATCAGGGGTACGTGAAGCTGAAAATCTACAGGGAGGCGGAGTTTGCCATCAGGCAGGCTTTGGAGCTTGACCCCGACATCCCCGCCTATCACTATGAACTGGCATGTTTTCAAAAGATCAAACCCAAATTCTGCCCCAACTGCGGTGAGCCCGTGCACCCCGGGTGGCGCAAGTGCACGGCCTGCGGTTTCAGCCTTTCTTACCGTGAGCCAGATGTTTTCATGATTTGCCCACACTGTGGGGCAGAGATAGACTCTTTGTGGAACAGCTGCCCTTACTGTGGAAGAGACCCTTCTCAGCATTCCCTCTGGAACGATCAGGAAGAAGAGGGCTCCTGAAGGGAAAAGAGAGAAATAAAGGCGGAAAAAGTCTTGCGGGCGGCCAGGAAAGGGAGTCCGGAGATCAAAAGCGGCAGCGGCTTTCGAAGCAGGGAAAAGGCCCTCGTGCGAGCCAGACTTTTCAGGGAAAGGGAACTACTATCAAGGGAGCTGCTCCCCCTCCGCTTCCACATGGGATTCAAAAGACGCCATCCCCCTCAGCCTGCCCGGGCGGGAATACGCTGACTTGGGGAAGGAACCTCCTGAAAGAGAAGCAGGAGCTGTCCGGGGAACGCGTTCTTTCGCTCCACCTTTGCGTCCCTCAGGCTGGGACTATCCCAATTTAGAACGCGTGGTCGAGCGAAAATTAGAGATTTTTGAAGCGGAAACAAAAATAGCTGTGAATTTCTCCTCGATGGCCGCTGACGCGGGTGGAATCGAGCCCGGAGAAAAAGCTATGGCCTGTGCCGGGACAATGCCAGAGACAAGGTACTACTCTGGTCACAAGGCAACATTCACCACGGATTTGTTAAAGAATTTGAGGCCAGGGAAATGGTTGCTAAACTTCGCCTGCGCGTCAGGCCTATACCGGAGTATCAAGATCAGGTATGGCGGGAAAATCCCAACAAATGCTATTTCTGAAAAAAGAATCCCATAATTCTCCCTCAACTAAAAATGCTCTACTTTAGGAGGCAATTTTATTTACAATTAAAAAGGGGCGGAAGTATGAAACCTGAAGAAAACTTTTTACCAAAAGACAGACAGTTCATTTATGCTGTTGAAGTCGGGCCGGAGGAGGGAGCAATCGCCTGGGTTTTGAACCTGCCAGGATGCCACGTGCTTACTCCTTTAGCCATGGCTCAGGAGAGGGCTGAGGAAGCAACGCGGGAATTCCTCAGCTGGCTAAAAGGACACGGGGAGGAAGTGCCTGAGCCCCCGTTTGTTTTTAAGTGTGTGGAGGTGGTGCGATCGCGAGAGGACAAACGCCAGGGACGGACTTCGGCGTTCTTTCAAGCCGATTCAGAGCCGGTCTGGCCGGAGGAGATCTACTGGTGCCTCAAATTAATGGCCTATTCCCGCCAGGACCTCCTCGAGCTTTTAGAAAGTTTGCCCCAGGGAGCGCTGGAGTGGGGCAAAGCGGGGAAGAGTCAATGGACGATTAAGACCTACCTGCAGCACATCGCTTCCGCAGAAAGGTGGTACCTGACAAAGTTCTGGCCCCGGCTTCCTGACCTGGGAAGAGCTCCCACCCCCCTCATCAGGCTGGAGCGCGTGAGAGCTCTCTCCCTGGAGAAACTGATGGGGGCAAGCGAGGAGGAAAGGAGAAAGGTGGTCAAGGTGAAAGATGGGGAGAGGTGGAGCTTGAGAAAGATTCTCCGCAGGATGATTTACCACGAGCGCTATCACTTTTGGAAAATCAAGGATATCGCAGGCGCTCATCTGGCATAAACTTTTTGCCATAACTTTTAGTGAATAAAAAGAGCAAGGAGGAACAATTATAGCTTATCAAGCAAAGGATTACTCGGCCTTACTGGGAATGGAAGGCTTTTCCGAAAATTTGCTCAAGAACCACTTCACCCTGTACAACGGTTATGTGGCCAACACAAACAAGCTTCTGGAGGCCATTCAGGGACTGGTGAAGGATGGGAAAACCGTAACGCCCGAGTTTGCCGAGTGTAAAAGAAGGTTGGGCTGGGAATGGAACGGCATGCGCCTTCACGAATACTATTTTGAGAATTTAGGCGGAAACGGAGCTCTGGACGCACATAGCCACCTTTTCAACAAGATCGAGGAGAGCTTTGGTGCTTACGAGAAGTGGGAAAAGGAGTTCAAAGCAACAGCCATCATGAGGGGGATTGGCTGGGTCATCTTTTATCAGGATATGGTCAGTGACCGGCTGATCGTTTCCTGGATAAACGAGCACGATGTTGGGCACCCTTCAGGAGGAAACCCGCTCCTGGTGATAGACGTGTTTGAACACGCCTTCATGCTGGACTACGGCCTGAAACGAGCGGACTACGTGGAAGCTTTCTTCAGAAAGATCAACTGGGATACCGTGGAAAAGAGGCTGAGGCTTTAGCCATCGCTGCTTTCCCTTTTTCCTGTAGAATAAATAAAACCTCCTGAAAGGAGATGCGGTGAACCAAAATTTAGACGATAACCTCGAAGGAAAAAATAAGCAGGAGAACGTCGCTTTAGAGAAACCCAGGAAACAGCAGCGCCCGGATTACGTTTTCCCTTTGCTTTTGATCACCCTGGGAGTGCTTTTTCTGCTTTACGAGCTCGGCGTTAGCGTTAATTGGTCGGTAATCTGGCCCATATTTCTAATCGTTATCGGCCTGGGAATGATCATCTCCAGGAGAACCAGCGGCTTATGGGTAGCCCTGATTATTCTCCTGGTGATCGTATCCATATTTTTCGCCTTTATCTTAGCTCCCGCTTTCTCCGTGCGCCTGGGAGAGACGAAGACCTACACGGACAATCTGAGCCAAGATGGGCTTGAGGGTGTAACGAGCATCAACTTCAAGTACCAGGCTCCAGTAGGCAGGTTGGAAATCAAGCCCGATTTCGGCTCCCAGAGCGAGCCCATAAAGCTCATCACCACCACCAACATCGAGGAACTCCCCCCTGTTTCCATCAATAAAGAAGGAAAGTCCCTCTCTATTGAAGCTTCTTACTCCCCACGCGGAGCCTGGATAATTGTGCCCTGGCTCTCAAACTGGGAGAAGGCCCGCCTGGACAGAACTCTTCTCGTTGGCACCAGTTTTCCTCTCTTTCTTGATCTGGATATGACCTCCGGCAAGGTCATAATTGATACCAGCGGCATCCCCATAGAGGAAGCTAAGTTGCACTTTACCTCGGGAGAGCTTGTATGGGACGCGGGAAAGTCAATTTTCTCTCTGAGTCCATTGATTTCTCTGGGCTTTACGAGCGGGACAGCTCATGTCTATAACTTAGGTGCCACGAACTTCAGCGATCTGGAGATAAATTTCACCAGCGGCCACGGGGAGTTTGATCTTTCGGGAATTTCCGCTGGAGCCCATAAGGTAAGCGTGGGTCTTACCTCCGGGAGTGTGAAGCTTCAGGCTCCAGGCTACGCAGGGTATCGGGTCAGGGTCGAAAAGACAAGTGGAAACGTGGTCGTGGGGGGACGCTCCTTTAACGATGGAGAATCCTTTGAAAGTCAGAACTACCGCTCTGCTCTGGTCAAAATTGACTTCAGCTTCGGCCTGACTAGCGGGGACATCGCCGTCACTTTTACCGATTAAAAGGCAAAAACCAGCATACGGTTTTCTCAGCCAGGAAAAAGCTTTTAAAAGGCTAACCCATTAAAGCTCGTAAGGGACATGATGCTATTTTTTTTGGGGGATGTTAAAGGTAACGGGAATTTCAGTAATAGAAATTTCCCTCGTTTCTGCTAAAATAATAAAAATCCAGAGATAAGGGCCCATAGCTCAAGGGTAGAGCGGCCGGCTCATAACCGGTTGGTTCCTGGTTCGAATCCGGGTGGGCCCACTCGAGGGGGCTCTATGGAGGAGTTAGACACACTTTACGAGCTTCAATGTATTGACCTGATGCTGGAGACGAACGAGAGAAAACTCCGCGAGGTCATGACGCCTCCGCCGATAATTAGAGAAGCCGAAGAAAAGCTCGCATACTGCCAGTCTAGAGAACAAGAAATTCACGATTTAAAGAGGGAGCTCAAGGATCGCGAGTTAGAAACCGAATCTATTTCTGAGAAGATCAAGAAATTGAAGAAGGAACTCTTTTCGGGGAAGGGCGGGGTCAAAGAGCTGATGGATAAGCAGAGCGAGCTGGAATCCCTTCAGAAGAACCAGAGAAAGCTGGAGGATTTCCTCCTTGAGCTGATGGAAAAGATGGAGACCCTGGAATCTGAAGTCTCCGAAGCCAGGGGCCAGTGGGAGGAGAAGGAAAGAGAAAAACAGGAAGCCCTGGCAAAACAGGCTCAGGAAAATCAGTCCCTGGAGGAAACAATCCAGAGCCTGAAAGCGGACAGAAAAATCAAGGCCGACCTCCTTCCTCCAGAGCTTTTAGAAACCTATGAGAAACTTCGCCGCGGCCTTATGGGAAGAGCAGTAGTTGAGGTAAAGAAGGACAAGTGCAGCGGCTGCCAGATTGAAATAGCCCATCGGAAGCTTACTGAGCTCAAGAAGCGCGACTCCATTATCAACTGCGAAAACTGCGGGCGAATCCTCTACTGGAAGGAGGGTTAGCGTGTGACCAAACCAAGCATTTTTACCGTTATCCGCAGGCGTAACCCCTTCTTGCTCTGGCTTGGCCAGCTGGTCTCCACCCTTGGCGACAACTTTGAGTACATAGCCCTAATGGCCTTAGCCTATCACATTTCCGGGTCCACACTCGTGATGGGAGCGGTGTTGGTCTCTTACATGGTCCCCAACCTCGTTTTAGCAGTGTTCTCCAGCGTGATGGCGGACAGGTGGAATCGTCGCAAAACCATGCTTTACTCTGATATTATCCGGGGGCTGATCATCTTAATCCCTCCGGTCTTGCTTCTTGCGGGCAAACTGCAGCTCTGGCATCTCTACCTTTACTCAGCCCTTTACGGTTGCGTCTCTCCCTTTTTCAACAACGCCAATGCTGCTCTGCTCCCCAGCCTGGTGAAAGAGCAGGAATACCTGGCGATGAACTCATTAATGCAAACTTCCATTCAACTGGCAGGGATAATTGGGCTGGCCCTGGGGGGAACGGCAATTGCTTTTTTGGGATTTGCTAACGCTTACTTCTTTGATTCCTTCAGTTTCTTCTTCTCCGCGGTCACCATTTTCCTTTTGAGACTCCCCGGGAAGGCCGTGAGCGCACAGCCCTCCGAATTCCAGCTGCCCAAATTCCTGAAAACCTGGTGGATTGATTTTCTGGATGGCCTGCGCTTTTACAAGGTTGAAAAATCTCTTCTCTGGCTGCTTTTGGTTGTGTCGGTAGTAAATTTTGCTTTTGGCCCGCTATCGGTCTTGCTCCTGCCCTTTGTGGAGAATTTCATGGGCGCAAGCGTCAAGGAGTACGGGTGGATAATGTCCTCAGTAAGCCTGGGAACATTTTTGGGAGCGATCTTCATGGGCTCCGTAGGAGTTATCAGGAACAGGAGGCGATGGATTCTCGTGGCGGTGGCGGCCGTCTCAATTTTGACGATGTGTCTGCCCTCGGCCAGATTGTTTCCTCTGGCCGTTGCGGTGCTCTTCGGTATTGGCTTCTCCCTGCCCGTAGCTAACATCCCGATAGCCACGGTCTTTCAGGAAAGGGTCCCCGATCATTTGCGGGGTAGGGTATTCGGCGCCCGCAATATCCTCGCTCAGAGTTTAAGCCCCATTTCCACGGCTCTGGGAGGTATGGCCGCTGATTTAATCGGGGTTCCCCTCACAATCTTTTTATGCGGTGCCCTGGCGTTCTCGGTTCTTGTGCCCAGCATTTTCATTCCTCATCTTCATGGTTTAAACTTACAGGTAAAAGTTGAAGGGAGGACAGAATGAGCAAGAAAGCTTTGCGCTGGTTGATTTTGGCCATCATTCTTATTGCCGTCATTCTGGCTTTGGTGTTCATCCTGAAGCCCTACTTCGCGGGGGAAAAGACTGTCCACCCGGAAGTGTTCCGCATCGGAAATTTTTCCATCAGGTGGTACGGGCTCTTGATCGCCTTAAGCTTCATCCCCGGCATTTACGTGGCTTACCGAATGGCCCAGAACTGGTCTATTAACCCCGATCATGTCTTTAACCTGGCGATCATCTGCGCCCCTCTGGGGTTGATTTTCGCAAGACTTTTTTACTGTGCCCTGAACTGGCAATATTACAGCAGATATCCGGCGCAGATACTCTACCTCTGGCAGGGCGGGCTTTCCGTTTACGGCGTGATATTCGGAGGGATCCTGGGGGCTTTAATTTACTCCTTTGCCGGAAAAATAAACCTCCTGCGTTTGATGGACATGGGAGCGGTCCCCCTTGTGTTAGGTCAGGCCATCGGGCGCTGGGGCAACTTTTTCAACCAGGAGCTCTTCGGCTACCCCACGAATTTGCCCTGGAAGCTTTATATTGCTCCGGAATATCGACCACAACAGTACATGGCTTATAACTACTTCCACCCCACCTTCCTCTACGAGTCCATTTATAATTTTATCCTCTTCGCCGTGCTCCTTTCCATTTCCCGCAAAAAGGACATTAAGCCTGGAGTGGTCGTCTCACTCTACCTTATCGGCTACGGCGCTTTCCGATTCTTTTTAGAGTTCGTGCGTATAGAGCCGAGCGCGGTCTGGTTTATGAGCTGGGGTCAAGTAGCGAGCCTGGCTACGGTAGTTGTAGGAACGCTCATGCTCTTTTTCATTCAGAAATCAAAACCAGTTCTAATCCAGGTACCGCCTGTGGCAGAGGAAGCTCAGAGTGAGGCCGTAAAAGATGAGAAGGAACCCCCAAAAGAGGAGGGAGCCGATACGAACGAGGAGAAAGCCTCCCAGAAACAGCAGGAAGCCGAATTAAAAGAAGAGCAAGGCCCTGAGGCCTAATAAACCTCATTTGCGCTTATAAAAATGAAGGAGGCGCCGATTCTCGGCGCCTCCTTCACATCTAAGAGAGCAGGATGATTACTTCTTCTTGGGATAAACGGACAAAATCAGACCTATGGCTGCCACGATGAAGATAATCCAGTACACCCAATTGGCAAGAGGGGTCTGCAGGGCAAAGAACAGGGTGATCAGAGCGAGAATGAGCGTTGTGATGATATTAATAATTTGCTGCATTTATTTCACCTCCTTTCTTAATAATTTGACGAACAAACTGGAGAAAATAACTACGTTACAAGGGCAAATTTGAGCCATTACGGCACTAAAAACATTAAAACACAGCCCAAGAGGGCGCGTGTGCTGATGATGTTATGGCCCGCTGAATCCTTTTTACATCCTTTTACAAAAATCTAAAACAACCTGGTAGAGCGACTGCACACCGAAGGCCAGAGCATCAATAGGAATGCGCTCGTTGTGGCCATGGATCATCCCTAAGAAGTCCATTTCCCGCGGTAGACGCATGGGGGAAAAGCCGTAACAGGGAATTTTCAAACGGGCCAGGTGCTTGGCGTCAGTTCCGCCACTCATCATCATTGGTACTACCGCGCAATCGGGATCATGACCACGAAGTCCCCGCCTGAAGGCTTCAAAAAGAGGAGTGCGGTAAGAGGTCTCCAGAGGTGGGGCAATTACCAATGGTTCAAGCTCAAAATCAGGGCCTATGATTTTCAACAATTCCTTCTTGAAAGATTTCAAATCCTGACCGGGAAGAATGCGCCCATCCAGTTCCGCCTCAGCTTGAGAAGGGATCACATTGGTCTTCCCGCCGGCGCGCAGAACGGTAGGGGAAACAGTGTTGTGGAGCAGTGCACGGAAGTAGTCCCGCATCCGGAGGTCCCTGATAAAAAGAGACAGGGCAAGGGAACCAAAGGTAGGGCTGAGCAGTAGCCACAGCGCAGCCCCTTTCACCCCGCCCAGAGCGCGCGCCATTCCCTCCACCATCGCCACAACGGCCTCGGTGCGGTGAAGGGGAAGGCAAGCCCGGCCCAGGTGCTCCACCGCGCGGGCCAGCTTTACCACTGCGTTGTCCGAGTGAGGCATAGAGCCGTGGCCGGGAGTTCCCCGGGCCCGCAACCGCATCCAGCATATCCCTTTTTCCGCCACCTGACAGAGGTAAATGCGCTTGCCGCCGAGCTCCACGGAAAAACCGCCGAACTCGCTCAAAGCATATTCTGCCCGTATCAGCTCGGGGTGGTTGTCCACTAAAAATCCGGCGCCATAAATCCCACCGGCTTCCTCATCGGCAGTGGCAGCGAAAATCACATCCTGCTTGAGCGCAACATCGCTCCTTTTCAACAGTAGCATGGTCATAAGCTGCATCACGACGATAGATTTCATGTCCAGGGCACCCCGTCCCCAGACCATGCCATCCACCACCTCCCCGCTGAAGGGATCGTGCTCCCAGTTTTCCGGTTCCGCGGGCACAACATCCAGATGGGAGAGAAGGAGGAGAGGCGGGATTTCTCCGCTCCCTTTAAAGCGGGCGACGACATTTCCTCTTGAAGGAGCGGAATCCAGCACTACCGGTTCGTAGCCCTCTGATTGAAGAACTTCCGCCAAATACTCGGCAGCCGGCCTCTCATTTCCCGGTGGGTTAGTAGTGTTGATGCGCAGAAGCGCCTGCAGATGCCGCACGGCTTCTTCTTTTATGTTTTCCCAGTTTATCATTCCACCTCCTCGAAGATTTTAAAATTATTTTATTCCTATCAGCCTGGCGAGGCAACTGCGCTGAGGATTAATTGCTCCCTGAGGGCATATCTCAGCGCAGCACAGGCAACCCACGCAATCCTGGTAATTTATGCGCGGAGGCTTGCCTGGAGTGATGGCCTGTCGCGGGCATGCCTGGGCACAAAGATCACAGCCGATGCAAGCAGAAACCACCATCCTGGGGCGCACATAAACCAGCCGGCTTAGCGGAGACGCCAGCCATCCGGGAATTGCCACACGGAGCAAGCCGCTAAATGGAGGTAGTCTCACCTTCCTAAATTCCAGGGTCTGGCGATCCCCTTCGATCTTTATGAGATCAGCATCCCCTATTCCCAGGCCTCGATGGGCAGCCTCTACCAGGTGAAGGACTCCACCTGGAGGGCATCCCATCGCTTTGGCCATTATCGTATCCAGCGCCACGGGGTCAGTAGAGGCCGTAATTAATCCGTAGCGGCGAGGGGTCCCGCTTGCGCCAGGGCCGTTTCCTTCCTGGCCCACCACTCCGTCCATGATGGTAAGGGCAGGCCTCACAATCTCCAGCACATCAACCAGGGCATTTGAGAACTCGCGCACGGATGGAGCCCTGAAGTGAATTTCTCTTTTCCTCGTTCCTGGTATGGTGCCAAAGAGGTTCTTCAAAGCACCGGTATAGAGGGTCAAGGTGTGAGTTTTCAGCTTGGGGAGGTTGATTATTAAATCAGCCTCAAAAACGGGCCTGGCGATAAAATAACTTTTCCCGTTGAGGCTTTTCCAGGCTACTCCCTGGAATGGTACAAGGTGAGCAGAGGTGAGTTCAGATACCCTGATCATCCCCGTTTTGGCCCAAACCTGAGCCATATTGTCACCTGCACCTCCAGGAGAATCCCCTATCCATACCTCGCCCCCTGCCTCTTTTACCATTTCCGCTACCGTCTGAACCACCGCGGGGTGTGTGGTTACTGCTCGTTCAGGGTCGGCTGGGGAAAGGAGGTTGGGCTTCAACAGAACCCTCATTTTAGGTTGCACAAAACGTCTCATACCGCCAAAGGGAGCAAGCGCTCCTCTTATCGCTTCTTGCACCTCATGGTGTTCGTATGAATGACATCTTCTGACAGAGACCAGCATATTCTCCATTTCAATTTTAACCTGAAAAGTGAACCATCTGCTTCTCTTTTAAGGTTTAATTTGGGCCACTACCGCCCCTGAAAACATCAGGGCACAGCCCCAGATCGCCCTCAAAGTGAGAGTTTCCCCCAGGAAAATCCAGCCAGTAAGGGCCGCGAACACTGCCTCCAGGCTCATGATAATCGCTGCATGGGTGGCAATCGTGTCTTTCTGTGCTACTACCTGGAGAGTATAGCCTATCCCTACTGAGAAAACGCCAGCGTAAACAATGGGGAGCAGGGCGTCCTTAATCCCCTGTGCAGGAATTTTCTCCAGGGAAAACGCCAGAATCAGGCTGAGCACCGAGCAGATTATAAATTGCATTAAAGCCAGGCGCAGGGGCTCAGAGCGCGGGGAATATTGAGAAACTACCAGAACATGAAAGGCAAAAACCAAGGCGCAAGCCAGAACCCAGAGGTCACCCCGGGCAAAGGTAAAATTCTCCTGAACGCTTAAAAGAAAGAGCCCGCCAAGGGCCAGAAAGGCACCGAGCCAGCTTCCCCAGCCAGGTTTGTGCCGGAAAAGGAAGCCCAAAAAGGGGACAATTACCACATAAAGCCCGGTAATGAAGCCGGCTTTGCCCGCGGTGGTGTGCACAATCCCATACTGCTGCAGGTTTGTAGCCAGGGCAAGAAGGATTCCGGCGATGAGTCCCCCCTTGATTTCCTCCCGGGTAAAAAAATGAGGGTTCCCCCTCTTGCGGAGGGCAAAAGGAAGGAGGGCCAACGTTCCCATGGTAAATCTGATACCGTTGAAGGCCACTGGGGGGAGATAATTGACCCCTATCTTCTGGGCAACGAAAGCCGCCCCCCAAATGAAGGCGGTCAAAAGTAACACCAGGTCGGCCTTGATGATTTTCCGATCAATCATTGCCGCATGCAGTTATTTTTTTTCTTGCCCCTCTTTTAGTTTTTTAAGGGCCTTTTCCAGCCTTGACAGGCTCTCATCCTTTCCAAGCACTCCCAGGACTTCAAAGGCTCCAGGAGAGGCCCCTTTCCCGGTAAGCGCGGCTCGAACCGGCCAGAGCAGGCTTCCATGTGGAAGTCCTTCTTCCTCGGCAGCCTGACGGAGCTCCCTTTCAAGAACTGTGGCCGCAAAGTCTTCCACCTCTGTCAGTCTTTCTATAGCCAGTTCCAGGGCAAAAATTGCCTGTTCGCGCGTTCCTTTCTTAGGAATTAAAAGCTCCGCGGGGTACTCCGGCTCCCTGAAGTAAAAGTGGAGCAACTCCGGGGCTTCAGAAAGCTTTCTCATTCTTTCCTGGACCGTGCGCAGGGCTAAAAAGAAATAGGGCTCAAGGGGATAGTCCTGATCTATCAGTCCTGCTTTTATGAGGTAAGGTTTAACCAGAACCGCAAGCTCCTCAAGAGATTTCTTGCGGATGTAGTAGCCGCTAAAGAAATCAAGTTTCTCCCTGTTGAAGACAGCACCAGTATGGGAAACCTTTTCCAGGGAGAACTGCTCGATCAGCTCCTCCATCGTGAAGATTTCCTGGTCCGTTCCGGGAGACCAGCCAAGCAGGGCCAGAAAGTTGATCAAGGCTTCAGGCAGGTACCCTTCCTCCATGTAGGAGATCACTGAAACCGCGCCGTGCCTCTTGGAAAGCTTCCCCTGACCTCTTCCTGCGAGGATACTTGGCAAATGGCAAAATTGGGGCATATCCCAGCCAAAAGCCTGGTAGAGGAGGACGTGCTTGGGGGTTGAGGGCAACCATTCCTCGCCCCTGATCACATGCGTGATCCTCATCAGGTGGTCGTCCACGAGGTGGGCAAGGTGGTATGTGGGGTAGCCATCCGATTTCAGGAGAACCTGATCGTCAATTTCCTCATTGCGCACGGAGATCTCTCCGTAGACTGTGTCTTTGAACTGTGTTACCCCTGTTTCCGGAACTTTCATCCTGATGGTCGAGGGAACTCCTTCCTTCCAAAGCCTCTCCCGCTCTTGTTCGGTCAGTGAGCGACAGCGGCGGTCATACCTGGGGGAAAGCCCTTTGCTTTCCTGGTCCTTTCTCATCTCCTCCAGGCGCTCAGGGGTACAGAAGCAGGGGTAGGCGTGTCCTTCTTCCACCAGTTCGCGCGCGTATTTCTGGTAAAGCTCCAGCCTTTGGGACTGAAAGATTGGCCCCTCGTCCCAGTTGAGGCCAGCCCAGCGCAAAGCGAACTGAATGTGATCCGCAGAGTGGGGGTCGAACCGCTTGCGGTCTGTATCCTCAATCCTCAGGATAAAGGTTCCCCGGTGCTTGCGGGCAAACAGGTAGCAAAACAAGGCAGTGCGCAGTCCTCCAATGTGCAGCTCGCCAGTAGGACTGGGAGCGAAGCGAACTCGAACGGACATCCTTTCACCTCACAGGGAGAATTTCTTTTTAGCCTTCAAAAGTACATCTAAGGCCAGGGAAATATCATCAGTGGAATGGGCAGCGGTAACCGTGGTGCGTAGCCGACAAGTTAAAGGGGGCACAGCTGGAGGGAGAACGGGCAGCACGAAAAGCCCCTCGTCCTGAAGGAATCGGGTTACCCTGAGGGTCATTTCCTCGTCCCCGATCAGGATGGGAACAACTGGGGTCTGGGAGTTAAAAGTGCTGAAACCCATGCCTTCCAGTCCTTTCTTGAACAAGCGCATGTTTTCTTGAACTTTGCGCACGCGCCAACCCTCCTCCTCAATCACGTCGAAGCTGGCCTTGGCAGCTGCAGCTACTGGCGGAGGCAAAGCTGCCGAGAAGACGAAGGCCCTGGCGTTATGCTTGAGGTAGTCGATCAGGTCCTTTTTACCGGCGATGTAACCGCCCAACGCTGGAATGGTCTTGGACAAAGTGCCCATCTTTATGGGGATGGATCCAGGCATATTAAAATGTTCCTCAATCCCATGCCCCGTCTCTCCCAGGACTCCCAGAGAGTGGGCCTCGTCAACCATCAGCCAGGCTCCATATTTTCTGGAAAGCTCCACCAGCTCAGGCAGTGGGATAATGTCGCCATCCATGGAAAAAACCGCATCCACGATCACGAGCTTACCCACATCCTGGTCCTTGATTCTTTCGAGCTGCTCCTCAAGGCTTGAGACATCGTTGTGCTGAAAGCGCAGAAAAGTAGCCCCTGAAAGAAGGCAACCATCAACGATGGAAGCATGGTTAAGCTTGTCGCAAATCACAACGTCGTTCCTGCCCACGAGGGTGGAAACCGTGGAGAGGTTGGTCACGTAACCTGAGGAATAGGTAATTGCTGCCTCGGCGCCCTTGAAACGAGCAATGGTTTCCTCTAATTCCCGGTGGACGGGGATGCTCCCGGCGAGAATCCGCACGCCGTGCGTTCCGGTGCCGTATTCTTTTAAAGCTTTCAACGCGGCCTCAGCGATTTTCGGGTGGCCGATGAGCCCCAGGTAGGAGTAAGAGGCGAGCATGAGCATTTTCCTGCCCTGGACATAGGCGTAGGGGCCGTCAAGGCGCTCGATTTCCTTCAAGTAGAAGTAGAGATTTTCCCCTAAAGCCTTGTTCAAGCGTACTGAAAAGCTGTCAATTCGGTTCTGAATCCTGTCCATTTTTCCTTTCCCATTTTTCGTAAAAATAGTCAAAAGGCCTGTGTAGTGCAAATCCTTTATCTATAAGACTTCTAATGTTAACATTTTTCAATCAGAAAGCGGAGGGAGAAACATGAAAAAGGAAAACCGTATTTACTACCTCAAAAGGGAGCTCCAGGACAAGGGAATTGAGGTGGAGGTTCCGGAATCTTACCAGGAGCTCGAGGAGAGGTCGAGATCTACCATCCTGAAATCCCTTGAACCTTATGTTAGATCGCAGAGGATGTTCTCGATTCTGGAGCATGACCTGGAGGTCAGGGCGAACTGGGACCTGGCGGACTATATCGCGGTCACCAAGCTACACTACAACGACCACGGAGAGGTGCATGCCAAAGTGGCCACCTCCTCAGCTTTGACCATGCTCGACCTCCTTTTAAAAAGGCGCATTCCCATGGATTTCATGGAAGCAGGAGGGGGAGACGAGGACGACGAGCACCTCATTGTAATGGCTGCTGGACTCCTTCACGACATAGGAAATCAGGTGCACAGGGAATGGCACAACCTGCACAGCGTGATTCTGGCCACACCGCTCCTTGACAGGGTGCTTTCGGAAATCTATCCGGACCTGGAAAAAAGAACCGAGATCAGGGGATTCATCCTGAACGCCATTTACGCTCACGACTTTGAGGTCAGTGATCTGACAAAAGAGGCCGCCCTCATTGGGATCGGGGACGCCACAGACATGACCAAGGGAAGAGGAAGAATGGCTTTCGAGCTGGGAAACTTGAACATCCACTGCGTCTCCGCTCTGGGGATTGAGGAAGTGGTGATCGCTGAAGGGAAGGACAGGCCGATCGAGATCATGATTCAAATGTCTAACTCGGCAGGAATTTTTCAGGTGCAGGAAACTCTCGGAAAAAAAGTCGTAGGCAGCCCGTTGGGTGATTACATAAATATAACGGCCTTCACGGCTCCGGAAGAGCTCCCCTCCGATAAAAGGATCATCCAGAGGATTTATTTACAAGGAAGCCATTTCCGCTCAGGAAAGTCTTAAGAAATTTTCCCGAGGGCCTGCTCGATGTCTGCCCACAGGTCCTCCGGGTCCTCAATGCCTACGGAGAGGCGGACAAGCCCGTCGGTGATTCCTCTTTTAAGGCGCTCCTCGAAATTTAGCATGCGGTGCGAGGTGGATGCCGGATGCGTGATCAGGGTGTGCACATCCCCAAGAGAGGCTACCCTTAAAATCAGCTTGAGGGCGTCCTGAAATTTTAAAGCCGCTTCGTACCTTCCTCTCAAATCAAAAGCCAGCACGGCACCGAAACCCTTCATCTGAGATTTAGCGATCTCATACTGGGGGTGAGAGGGTAGGCCCGGGTAATAAACTGCGCTTACTTCTTGGCGTTCGGAAAGGCGGCGAGCCAGAAATAAAGCGTTGCTCGCGCTTTTTTCCATCCTTAAAGGAAGGGTGAGGAGCCCTCTTCCCAAAAGAAAAGCTTCCCAGGGCGACAAAATTGCCCCAATTTGCCTGTGATAGACCTTCCTCATTGTTTCAAGAAGCTTTTTTGAGCCCGCTATCACCCCGGCTGTCAGGTCACCGTGTCCCCCCAGGAACTTGGTCGCTGAGTGCACCACGATGTCGCAACCGAAATTCAGGGGAGTTTGGAAATAGGGGGTGGCGAAGGTGGAATCCACGATGCTAAGCAAACCTTTTCTCCTGGCAAACTCGCAAAGTTCAGGAAGGGGCAGAATCTTCAAAAGCGGGTTACCGGGGGATTCCAAAAACAGGACCTTAGTTTTAGGGGTAATGAACCCTTCCAACTTGCCCACTTTCAGGGTGTCTGCAAAACTGACGGAAATACCCCAACGGGGTAACAATTCCTGAAAGAGAGTGTAGGTCCCTCCATAAATTGATTCTTCGCTTATCAAATGGTCGCCGGATTGAAGAAGTGACAAGAGGGTTACAGTGATGGCCGCCATCCCCGAACTACAGAGGACGGCATCTTCTGCCTCTTCCAGGGAAGCGATTTTCTCCTCTACAGAGCGGACGGTGGGATTCAGGTAACGGCTATAAACATAGCCTTCTCCCAATTGAAAACGCCTGAACGCCTCCTGGGAGGAGGAGAAGGAGAAGGCAGCAGTCTGGAAAACAGGAGGAACGGTTGACCCTTCCTCCCCCTTTAAAAGGCCCGCGTGCACGGCGCGAGTGGAGAATCCGTATTTTCCCCGCATCAGAAACCTCCTTTTTAAAGAAATATCTCAAAAGATTAAGTACACCAACAAGGCAGTAAGAAGCACAATTGCGGAGGAGGGGCCGAGAAGCGCGTAAACCTTCCCCCACTCTGCTTTGAAATACTGTCTGGTAAGGACCAGACAAAGGTGAACGGGAGACGCCAGAACCCCCACAAACCCGGAAACATAGGCCAGAGCAACAAGAGACAGATCAACAGGAGAGCCGAAAATGCCCAGAAGGAGAGGGAAGGTGACTCCCACAATCGCCTGGGTAACTCCTGTTAGTAAGCCCACGAAGAAAGGGATCAGGGAAACGAGGACGAGAGGAGAAACCCGGGAGGCGTAGAAAAATGAGGAGAGTTCTCCCACCGCTCCGCTCTTGATGAGGGTATCCTTGAAAATAATCACCCCCAAAACGAGGAACACGGTGTTGAAGGAAAAGGATTTTTTGACCAGCTCCCAGAGATCCGCGAGCTTCCACTTGAGAGCAAAAACAGCCCAGGCCCAGAGCAGGAAAAGGGCCAGAAGAAGCGATAATACAAGCTCTACGCCCAGGATAAGGACGAGGATTAAAACCAGCAAAACCGGGAGAACGGCGAAGAGGAGCTTCCCCAGGCTCTGCCATTTATTATCCTGAGAGGCAGGGGTTACTCTGTTTTTCACCCCGGGGAAAGCAAACACCGAGCCCACAATAATGGCTGCAACGGTGTAGTGCCACTGGTGTCCGATGAGCGCGGATAGGGTCACGCCCAGGATACTTGAGGCCAGAATAAGCCCGGGATAAAGGGGAAAAATGCATTCCCAGATATGGCGAAACCAGTAATTGATAAAGGTCTTCTTCGCAGGAGAGAGGTCGAAGCCCTTGCTTGCTTCCTCCACCAGGGGGGCCGAGAACAGGGCACCTCCAGCAGAAGGCAGAAATCCCAAAAAAGCTGGCAGGATGGCCATAACAAGGCGATGATCAGGAATTAAGCTCTTCAGGGAAGTCACCATCTGCCCCAGAAGAGCAGTTCTCCTTAATGTGCCCTCGAGGAACTGGATGAGCACAAGGGAAAGGATGAGCGTGACGGTGGTGTAATCTATGGAGGAGTAAAAGGCAATCTGAATCCATTGCCAGGGCCAGACAGCGAAAAGGAGCGCCAGAAGGAAAGCGCCGGCGAGCATTATTAAACCAAGGTTCCAGCGCTTGGCTATCAGGAAAATCACTATCAGGAAAACCACCAATATCTTTACCAGTGACACAATTACTCTCCGTTGACCTTACTTTTCAGCTTTGCTTCTTTTCGCTTCTTTGCCTTCAACCGCAGTTGCCTTTCTAAACGGTACAACCTGGTGGGCCGGGGAGGCGAGGGGCGCACTACCACCCTCAAAAGATGGTAAGAAAGTGTGCCCAGAATCCCGGGCCAGACATAGACTAAAAAATAATACAGAAATTTCGAGGTTTCAAACTGCTCCGCTTTTCCCAGATAAAAGGTGTAATAAAGCAGAAGCCCAGCAGCGTAAAAGAATAAGGAAATGAAAAAGCTCATTTTTCTTTTATGTCGGAGGTAGAAGAAACCGGCAAGGAGAAAGAAAAGAAGGAAGAACGTCAAAAAGAATGCTACGGGGATATTGAGGAGCCTGGTCTTGAGCACAACCAAGATCTCCAGGAATGCCAGGAAAGCACCAAATAGGCTGTAAAAGAGGACTTCCTTCATTCTTTTAAGATAGTATAATACAAAGAAAATTAATGAGCCTGCAGAGTCGCATCCAAAAAAATAAAGAGCTTCTCTGGAGCATAGGGTTAGTCCTGATCCTTGTCGTTCTGCTCCTTTTGGGCTTCTGGCTGATATATTACGTTTTCAGGAGCCTTCTGGGCATATTCGCTATTTTCCTCTGGGCAGGATTTCTGGGCTTTTTGCTCTATCCGCTGGCCAATCTCCTCTCGAAAATTATCCCCCGCCTGATGGCCTCAATTATCGCTCTTCTCGTTTTTATCTTCTTAATTGGGTTTTTGATTTACCTCATAGTTCCGGCGATCGTAAACGAACTGGCGGTTTTAAGGGAGAACCTCCCCTCAATTGTCACTCAGCTCCAGCGGCTGATGGGTGACCTCGACCGCTTTCTCTCCTCCCTGGGGCTTGGGGTTTCCCTCTCTCAGGCCATTCAACAGCTCAGCTTAAATCTTCAGGGCTGGATTGGAGGAATTTTAGGACAGGTAGTGTCCCTGAGCGTGAGCCTGGCGAATTTCATTGTTAGGGCCTGTTTCGTATTCCTGGTTGTGTTTTTCCTCTTGAGGGACTGGCCTAAATTGAAATCCAAGCTTTTTGTGCTTTTGAACCGCTGGGGGAAATGGGAGAGCGAGGAACTCTTTAATTCGCTCACCAGGGTGATCTACCGCTATTTAGGAGCTCTTTTATTTACTGCTACTATCGTTGGCGTTTTGATCGGTCTGGGCATGTTTCTCCTGGGGATACCCTACTCCTGGATTCTGGCCATCGTCGCCTTTTTCGGGGAGTTTGTGCCCTACCTGGGTCCGCTCTTTTCCTTAGTCTGCGGCGTAATTTTATCTCTGGGAAAGCCCCCCTTTTTCATTGTTTATGTGGTGCTCGTCTACCTCGGGGTCCAGGCCCTGCAGAATTACGCTGTCTCCCCTCTGGTGATGTCCGTGAGAATGGGTTTCCATCCGCTTCTGGTGATTTTCGCAATCCTTGCTGGAGGGGCTCTCTTTGGCTTTTGGGGCGTAATTTTAGCAATTCCGCTTCTTTCCATCATCAGGACCGTTGTAAACTTTATCCATCAAGCGAGGCAAAAACCCTTACCACAAGGAGAAAAGGTGAAAAATGGACAGCAACCACCTTCGCCATGAATTCCTAAATTTTTTTAAAAGCACGGGGCACCTCGTTCGCCCGGGGATTTCGCTCGTTCCCGATGATCCCACCCTGCTTTTCACCTCCGCAGGGATGGTGCCCATGAAGCCCTATTTCCTGGGAAATGAGGAACCACCGTCAAGAAGGATAGCCACTATACAGAAGTGCTTCCGCACAACTGACATCGAGAACGTGGGCAAGACTCCCAGGCATTTGACTTTCCTGGAGATGTTAGGGAACTTCTCGATAGGAGATTATTTTAAAAAGGAAGCCATCTCCTTCGCCTGGGAGTTTTTAACCAAGAGACTTAAAATTCCCAAAGAAAGGCTCTGGGTTTCAGTTTTCCGGGACGACGACGAAGCTTATGAAATCTGGAAAAAAGAGATAGGATTCCCGGAAGAAAAACTCGTCCGCCTGGACGAAAAGGACAATTTCTGGGGCCCTGTGGGAACCACAGGGATTGGCCCCTGCGGCCCATGTTCGGAGATTCACTACGATTTAGGGCCTGAGCTCAGGCCCCCAGCAAGGCCCGGGGAGGATAGCCCGCGCCTCGTGGAAGTGTGGAATCTGGTTTTCATGGAGTTCAACAAAAATGAGCGCGGGGAGCTGGAACCCTTGAAGCAGAAAAACATTGACACTGGCATGGGCCTGGAGCGCCTGGCAATGGTAGTTCAAGGCCAGACAACAGTCTTCGAGACCGACCTTTTCCATCCCTTGATTGAGACTGTAGCCTCAATGGCCCGAATCCCTGAAAATTCTGAAGGAGAAAAGCAGAATTTCGCTTTGCGGCTGATTGCTGACCACTTGAGGGCAATAACCTTTCTCGTTTCAGACGGGGTGGTGCCCACAAATGAGGGCAGGGGTTACGTCCTGCGCAGGATTTTGCGACGGGCTTTCCGTTACAGCAGGTATATCGGGTTGGAAAAACCCTTCCTTCATAAGCTCGTTCCAGAAGTGGTAAACGTTATGGGGACAGCTTACCCGGAGCTTGCCGAGAAATCATCATACATCCAGAAAGTGGTCAGGGCTGAAGAGGAAAGGTTCTGCGAGACCCTGGAGGACGGATTAAACATCCTGGAGAAACTTTTAAATGACCTCGCCTCCAGAGGGGAGAAAGTCGTTCCCGGGAAGGAAGTGTTTCGCCTCTCGGACACTTACGGATTTCCCTGGGAATTAACCGAGGAGCTGGCCAGGGAGAAGGGGTTAGAGGTGGACATCATTGGTTTCCAGGAAGAAATGGAAAAACAGAGGGAAAGGGCAAGGTCCGCTCTCAAAAAAGTGGGGATGGGAGTTTCCCCCCTGAGCCGGATCAGGGAAGAAAAAGGGGGTAGCCTGTTCATTGGCTACGAGTCTCTTTCCTCCCGCAGTCAGGTCATTGCCCTGCTCCTAAACGGAGAAGGGGTGGCTTCCCTTAAAGCCCCAGATGAGGGCGAGGTTTTGCTCAATAGCACCCCTTTTTATCCGGAGAAGGGGGGACAAATCGGGGACACCGGCAGAATGGTCTGGGAAAGCGGGGAGGCTGAAGTTCTCGATACCCAGATGCCCTGTGAGGACATCATCGTTCACAGGGTGAGGGTAAAGAAAGGGGAACTGCTCCCCGAAATAGCAGTCCATGCTGAAGTCAACAGCAGGCGCCGTGCGGCCATCGCCCGTGCTCACACGGCCACCCACCTATTACACTTTGCCTTGAGAAAAACCCTGGGGCCTCACGCCCTGCAATCCGGATCGCTGGTAGAGCCTGACAGACTACGCTTCGATTTTTCTCACTTCGCCCCGATAGAGGACAAGGAAATCAGGGAGATTGAAACCCTCGTTAACGTCCTGATCCAGGAAAATCACCCGGTTCAGGCTCTGGAAATGTCCCTGGAAGATGCCAAAAAGCAAGGGATAGTGGCTATTTTTGGGGAAAAGTATAAGGATCAAGTTCGGGCTATCGTGACCGGGCCCTCCCGTGAACTTTGCGGGGGCACGCACGTGGAGCGCACAGGAGACATCGGGTATTTCCTCATTGTTCAGGAAACGGGGGTCGGGGCTAACCTGCGCCGCATCGAGGCCCTGACCGGAGAAAGTGCTGTTAAAAAAGCTCAGGAGGACAGAGAAAAGCTTAAAGAGCTTGCCCAGCTTTTGGCCTCCCAAGAGGGGCAGGAAGTCATAAAGCTGAAGAAATTGCTCGAGGAAAAGGACGAGGAACACAAAAAAGCTTTCTTGTTCCGGGATCGCTACCTGAGAGCTCTCTCTCAGCGCCTGAAAGAGGGAATTTCCTACCCCGTCCCCCACATCGTTTCCCGGGTGGATTCCCTGGATATTGACGCCCTTACCGTTCTCTCCGATTACCTATTGGGGGAGATAGGTTCCGGGATCGTTGTCCTGGGCTCCGTATTGGAAAATAAGCCAGGGGTTCTGGTGCGCGTCAGCGAGGATCTAATTAAATCGGGCTGGCACGCGGGAGAAATTGCGCGCACACTGGGAAAATTCCTCGAAGGTTCTGGTGGAGGGAAGCCCGAAATGGGAAGGGCCGGAGGGAAAAAGCCGGAGGGGATGGAGAAAGCGCTTCAGAAAGTTAGGGAGATTTTTCAGGGTGAGGGTTCTGGCTCTTGACGTAGGAGATGTGTATATTGGCGTTGCCGTCTCTGATCATCTCGGGATCACGGCTCAAGGCCTTAATACTATAAAAAGAACTGCCACGGAGGAGGACCTCCAGAAAATATTGGAACTGATTAAAAATCTCAGTGCATCAGAGGTGGTAATAGGGCTCCCCAGAACCCTCAAAGGCACCTCCTCAATCCAGACTGAGAAAGTAAAGGCTTTCGCTGAAAACCTGAAAGGGAAAATCGCTATTCCAGTTTCTCTCTGGGATGAACGCTTCACAACCAAAATAGCCCTGCAAAACCTTAAACTGGGAAAGCAGAAACCATCGCGAAAAAAGGGGTTGGCTGATCGGGTTGCTGCTATGATAATATTGCAGGATTACTTGAATTTTCGAAAAATGAGGAACCCCGATGTTTGAAGAAGATGAACTGCAACAAATGAGCGTGGCCAAATACGACGAATTTGGCATCCCTCATCAATACAATTACTTCACGAGATTTGATTTCGATGGCCAGGAGTATGCAGTTTTCTATCCTGTTGAGGACACCGTTATCGCCCCTGTGATCCTGAGAATAGAGGGGCGTCAGCTGGTGGAAATCCTTGACCCTATTGAGGAAGATGTCCTGCTCGAGGTTCTGGAAGAGTGGTTAGAGGACCGAGACTCCACTGAACAGGATGAGCGAGCCCAATAAAGCGAGTCCTCTTGACTCCTTAATCTCAATTTCTCTGGTATGCTTTCTTTCTCTTTACCCCCTGGTGCTTCACCCTTCGGTCTACGCTTCAGTTATGGGCCTCGTTCCCCGGGAGTCCATTAAAGCCCTGGATTTTTTCTATGAGCCCAGAGCCTGGTTCCTTTTCTGGAGCTGTTCCTTTCTTTTGGTGCTTTGGTGCCTGCGTTTTTTCATTAAAGGGACCTGGGGTCATGAGGATAAGGGGGTTGACCTCTTCCTGGTCTTCTTCCTTCTAACGGCTTTGGTCTCTACGCTGCTTTCCCTGGAACCCCTGACAATTTTTGGGACGGAGCGAAGGAGAGAGGGGTTCCTGACTATCCTTTCCTATATTTCTTTGTTCCTCCTGGCAGAGAATTTCCTGGCCGGAGAGAGGTGGAGGAAGCTGGCGCTTTACGCCGTTCTCGGCTCCGGTTTCCTGGTGGCCTTATACGGAGTCCTTCAATTCGCTTCCCTGGAGTTCCTGCCCCGCGATTTTATCAGACAGGATTGGCTGGGCCCCTTTTCCACCATAGGAAACCCCATCTTCCTTGGCTCTTACCTGCTCCTGCTCGTGCCCCTGCCTTTTTACTTTCTGAAGGAGAGTTCCCGGGCAGGAAAAGTTTTTTTGCTCCTTTTGAGTTTATTCTTTACAGCCTCTTTGGTGCTCACGGGTTCCAGAGGCGCCTGGCTGGGCTTGGCCGCCTTGCTTTTCTTTTTCCTGTTCACAGAGAAAAACCGCAGGCTTCTTTTGACCGCCACCTCGTTGATGGTGATGGTTCTGATCGTCCTGCTTTTCTTGGCCGGCCTCGGGGGGGTCAGTCTGTGGGAGCGCCTCAGGTCTTCTTTTTCCCTTGTCCCGGAAAACACTCTCGTTCAAAGACTGTACATCTGGAGCAGAGCGTTGCCCACAATCCTCGAGCGTCCAATTTTCGGCTGGGGGCCGGACTCCTTCGGGGTAGCCTTTCCCCAGAACGCGGACGAGGAAAGCCTGCGCCTTTTCAACGGCTACGTCTTCGTGGACAAAGCCCACTGTGACCTCATTCAAGTTGCAGTGACCCTGGGGATCGTGGGCCTGATCGCCTACCTCGCTTTTCTGATTCGCCTCTTCGGGCTGATTTACCCCAGGCGTCATTCCGATCCGCTGCTTCCGTATGCGCTGCCTGCCCTTTTCGGTTACCTGGTTTCCCTTCAACTTTCGTTTTCTGTAGTTTCCGTGGCTCCGGTTTTCTGGGCCCTGGCAGGAATCTCCCTGGGAGGGATAAAGCGAAATGTCGCCCAAACGTAAAGTCGGGGTTTCTTACTTTTTGCCCCTCATTTTCCTCGCAATCCTGCTTGCCCTGGCGGTCGGCCTTTCCGGGCCACAAAGGTTGGCCTACAGGGAAGAAGTGGTGGTTCTGGGCCCTGACCTATCCCCAGAATCCATAGCTAACCTTCTTTACCAGAAAGGGCTCATCTGGAACCAGCTCCATTTTATCCAGGAAGCACGCGCTCAGCATCTGGAAGCCTTTTTTAAAGGTGGAGAGTACTTTCTCTGCAGTGACCTTGGGGTCCCAGAAATCGTGAGAAAGCTGAAGGAGCACGAGGTGATCCGCTACAAGCTCATCATTCCGGAAGGGGCGACGGTTAGTGAGATAGCCGATCGCCTTTCTAAAACTCCGTTGCTATCAGTGGAAAACACGGTCTCCCCCACTTCTTTTGTGGACAGGGAAAAATTTCTCCGGCTGGCCCTTGAGCAAAGGAGCCTGTTCAGCGGCAGTTTCCTGTACCAGAACACCACTTCCAGCCTGGAAGGATATCTTTTTCCGGACACCTACATTTTACCGAGGATGAGCGAGGAGGAAGCAATTCAGGCAATGATTGACAATCTGGAAAAGAAGGTAAAACCAGAGTGGTTAGATCGGGCAAGGAAGATGGGGTGGTCCTTTCACGAGGTTCTCACACTGGCCTCCATGATTGAAAAGGAGGCTGGAGTGGAGGATGAGAAACCCATCATCTCCTCTGTTTTTCACAACAGGCTGGAAACGGGCATGAAACTTGAGTGCGACCCCACCGTGGAATACGCCCTGGGGTATCACAAGCAGCCCTTAAGCTGGGAGGAACTGAACTTCGATTCTCCTTACAACACCTATCTTTACCACGGACTTCCTCCCGGACCAATCTGCAATCCCGGGCTTTCCTCGATCGAGGCCGCTCTTTACCCCGAGGATACCGAATACTATTATTTTGTAGCAAAGGGAGATGGCAGGCACCTTTTCGCCTCCACCTATGAAGAGCAGCTGGATAATATCGCGAGTGTGAGTGGGGAATAATGAAAAAGCCAATTATTATCGGCATTGCAGGGGGTTCCGGGTCCGGTAAAACGACTCTGGCGGAAATGATTATTTCCGGGCTGAGCGATCAGAAAGTGTCCTTAATCGAGGAGGATGCCTACTACAAGAGCTTTCCTCAGCTCACCTTGGAGGAACGCAGGCGCATAAATTACGACCATCCCGATGCCTTCGACCATGATCTCCTCTGCGACCACCTGGAGCGGCTTTTGCGCTATGAGCCCGTGGATAAGCCAGTCTATTCCTTCATCACTTATGAGCGCACAGATCAGACCGTGCGCGTGGAGCCAGCCCCGGTGATCATCGTGGAGGGAATCCTGATTCTATCTGAACCCCACCTAAGAGCGCTTCTGGACATCAAGCTTTTCGTGGACACCGACCCCGATGTGCGCTTCATCAGAAGGCTTTTGAGGGACGTGATGGAGAGGGGAAGGACGCTGGATTCGGTAGTTCAGCAGTACCTGGAGGTGGTCAGACCCATGCACCTGCAGTTTGTGGAACCCACCAAGCGCTATGCGGACCTGATCATCCCGGAGGGAGGCCTGAATCAGGTGGCGGTGGACTTGATTGTCTCCAGGATAAGAGGATGAAGCCCCCAGAGGAGATTCAATATATCATCCGAGCGTCCAAAGAAAAGGAAAACCTCATCCAGTCGATTCTTGAAGGCTACGAGGGCCTCGTTTCCATCCTTGCCACCAGTAAAGTCACAACCGGAATCGAGATGGTGCTTTCCTCAAATTCTACCTTTAAGCCTGAGCTTCTGGAGGTGCTGGAGGATCTGGCCCAAAATTTTCAAATTTTCTTCCAGGAGGTAAGACTGTAGCAATTTTCTTTCCCAAAATTTACATAGAGAAGGTGGAAGACCTGGGCCCGGATTTCTTAAAAGAAAAGGGCATAAAGGGAATTATCGTTGATTTGGACAACACTCTGGCTCCCAGGGATGCTTTTCAGGTCCCAGAAGGCATCAGGAAATGGGTTCAGGATATAAAAGCTCAAGGAATAGATCTGGTGGTGATTTCAAACAGTAGAAGCGGCAGAACCAGAAAATTCGCACAGGAACTGGGTCTGGACCACATTGCCAATGCCATGAAGCCTCTCCCCGTGGCTTTTGTTCGAGCATCCAGGAAATTGAAACTTCCCCTCAAAGCTCTGGCCGTAGTCGGAGACCAGATTTTTACAGATGTCGTGGGGGGAAATCTTTGCGGTGCCTTTACTGTGCTCGTCTCCCCCCTTTCAAAAAAAACTGACTTCTTCACCACCAAGTTCGTGCGCCTTTTAGAAAGCATCGTTCTTAAAAAATATTTCAGGCGAAAAAGATAGCGAACAAATATCCACATTTTTTTCCACAATGTCCACAGGTGAATATTCACAGTTTTCTACCAACGTTTGACACCGCCTCCTCAGTCTCGTAAAAAATAAGCATGAGACAGAAAAAATTTCTAATAATTTTCGCATTATTATTGCTTTCCGCCTTTTCGGTCAGCGCTTGCTCTCAGAGCAGCGGCTCCAAGTCCCCGGATTTACAATCCCCCAGGCCAGAGCAGACCAACACCCCTGTGGCACCGGACTTTACCGCCACTCTGATGACGGGGGAAACGGTCTCTTTGAACTCTTTTGCGGGGAAAACCCTGTTCCTCAACTTCTGGGCCACCTGGTGCGGCCCCTGCAGGGACGAGATCCCTGAATTGAACAGCTTTTATGAGGAAAACAAGGATAGCGTGGCTTTTCTGAGCGTGGAGATCCAGGAATCCCGCCAGGAAGTGGAGGAGTTTCTAAGGAGCAGGCCTATCCGCTACCCCATCGTTCTTGATTCCGAGCAGGGAAAATCTATTTCTGATCTTTACCAGATTTCGGTTGTCCCCACCACCTTCATCATCAACAGCAAGGGCGAGATCATCGCCAAGATTCAGGGCAGCACCACCAGAGAAGCCCTCTCCTCCTATTTGCCCTGATGGGACAGGCCAATTTCCTGGTCGCCTTCGGGGCCGGCGTCCTTTCCTTCTTCAGCCCCTGCGTGATCCCCCTCCTTCCCGTCTATCTGGCCTATCTGGGAGGGAGCTCTTCTCAGGCTGTGGACAGGTCCGGTAGGTGGCGCTTCCTTCTGGGGATTCTGATTTTTGTCTTGAGCCTCTCTTTCGTGCTTTTCGTGGAGGGGTTCTTGGCCGGGACTTTGGGATTCCTCCTATTTAAGTTCAAGAGAGAGTTGGAGATTGTCTTCGGCGTGCTCATCTTTCTTTTAGGGCTGCTTCTTTCCGGCCTGATCCCCCTACCCTGGCTGTACAAGGAAAGAGGGCTGACCTTAGGCAGAAGCGCTCGCGTCTCCCCGCTCCTTTCTGGTCTAATTTTGGGCCTGGCTTTTTCCCTGACCTGGACTCCCTGCTCGGGACCAGTTCTCGCTTCCATTCTGGCGCTGGCTGCCTCATCAGGAGTCCCCCTTTTAGGCGGTTTTCTACTCCTGGTTTACTCCCTGGGCTTCTCCCTCCCCTTCCTTTTAATTGCCTTCTTCTTTTCCGGAGCAGCAAAGTATATTTCTTCCAGAGGACGTCTCCTGCGCGCTCTTCAAATCTTCTCCGGCTTTCTTTTTATGGCTCTGGGAATTTTGCTCGCATTAGGAAAGTTCTCCTCCATTTTCTTTTAATCCCGCAAATTATTGCCCGAATCCTGAGTCTTTAGATAAAATCCAGAAGGGCAAGCAAAATATCGTTGGAGGTGCAAATAGTGGATATCAACACTTTTTTTCTGTTATCTGGCGGCATCTTAGCCTTAATGGCCACGTTTGGCCTGTTTATGAAACAGGCGGGAATGGTGCGCAAGAAAAACAGCACTACGGCTTTCTCTCTCTTCCCCCTTTCCTGGCTTTTCGCGGTTTTGGGCTATTTTCTGGTGGGCTTCACCATCTCCTACGGCTATCACTTTTTTGTCTTCGGGGAGGCGCTTAACGCCGATCAGGGTTATCAGGCCCTGCGCTTCTTCTTCCTCTCCTCGGTAGCCTGCCTGATTCCTGCCATCATCAGCGGTTCCCTGGCGGAAAGAGCCACCCTCAAGGGGCAGGTCATTGCCAGCACGATTCTTGTAGCCCTGATTTATCCATTATTGGAAGGAACAGTCTGGGGCAACCTGGTCTGGCTCAACGGCCGGACTGGCCTCCTCAAGGACTGGCTCGGCTTGTCCGCTTTCCACGATTTTGGCGGCTCAGTAATCATTAACCTTTTGGCCGGCTTTGCCGCCCTGGGAGGCCTGCTCGTTTTAGGGCCGAGAGCGGAAAGGTATCTCAAGGGCAAAGTTCAGGAATTCCCCCCTTCCTCTCCGCTTCTGACGGCTTCAGGCAACTGGCTCACGGCTCTAACCTTAATTGGAATTGTGTTTGCCCGCTTCTCTGGAGATATGAGCAAGGCTACGGCCCTTGCTCCCTTAAATGTCCTTCTGGGAATCGTAGGTGGCGCCTTATCTCAGTTCGTCCTCTTGAAGGAGGAGTGGCACATTCGCCAGGGAGCCGTGCTGGCAGGAGCCATTGCGGTACTTGCCGGATGCGATGTTTATCATCCCATCGTTTCCCTCGTGGTGGGCTTCACCGGGGGAGTAATTTATCTTTTTGCCAACCGCTGGGCGGTCCTCAAGCTGCACCTGGACGATTCCTGCGGCTCCTGGCCCCTTCACGGACTGGTGGGAGCCTGGGGAGGGATAGCCGCAGGAATCGGCGGTTACTTTTTCCTGGGCGGACTGGGCGGGGTAAATATCCTCTCCCAGATCATCGGCACATCGATTGCCACGATCCTGGGACTCGGCCTGGGCTTGCTCATCTTCTTCCTGACAAACATCGCTTTTGGGCTTCGCATTAATCCAGAAGCGGAAAAGTTAGGAATGGACCTGGCCGTCCTGAAGCTTACCTCCGCTGAGGAGGCAAAGAAAAAATAGCTTACAGGCCCAGGGAGATGGCCAGCATCTACTGCTTGCTACCGGAGAGGTTTTCTTCCTTCTCAAATAGTCTTCCTTCCAAAACCAGTAAAAGCTCGAAAACCTTATTCATCCCAAGCTGGACTTCATCCATAGAAGAGACGGCATAAGTTCCCAAAAGCAGGCTGTACAAAAATGACATTTTCTAATCCTCGAGGAGGGGGTGTCCTCCCTCAAGTTGGTGATACTCAACTTTGAGATTTCATGTACGAGCAGCCGATCGATCTCCTCAGGAAATGAATTTCCCTAAATGCGGGTCTAATAAGCCTGGAAATGGTTATCATGCTTTTTGGTCTTATTGGGCCTGTGATAGTACGAGGCAATTCCGTAATCTGAGAGCCTAAATCTCGGCTTGCGGAAAAAAAGCAAAAAGAAAAATGGAGAAGCTTGCTTTCACCACAAAATCTTCTCTTATGGCTTTTCATAAATAACAAAAAAATTTTCTCTTCAAATCTCCTCTTCGGGGAGAGGGAGTGCTATTATCAAAAATGGTAATATTTACCTTCTGTGGAAAGAAAGGGGGTCAGGCTTTGAAAAGTGTACTGGTCAGACCTGAGCGGTGTATCGGCTGCAGACACTGCGAGGTAGCATGTGCCCTTGAACACTCCCAGAGCAAGGAGCTGTTCACAATGCTAAAGGAAGTCCCTTTGTCGGAACCGCGCATCCGTGTGGAAGTGGGCATTAATTTTTTGACCTTTCCTAATCGCTGCAGACACTGCGACCCAGCTCCCTGCATGCAGGTGTGTCCCACAAACGCTCTGGAGAGAGATGAAGGGACAGGTTCAGTAGTGGTCAATTACAACAAGTGCATCAGCTGTGCGGCCTGCGCTATGGCATGTCCCTTTGGGGTTATCCAGTTCAAAGAAGTTTATCAGGTGAGGCTCAAAAGGGAGGTCAATGCTAAGTGTGATAACTGCCTGGAAAGGCAGTTAGAAGAAAGAATTCCTGCTTGCGTGGAAGCTTGCAAGACGGGAGCTCTGGAGTTCGGGGATATAAACAACCTGATTCGCGTAAGCAGAAAGGACTTCACCATTAGAATGATAAAATCCCAGGGGGCAGAAGTGGAAGTCCCTAAAATTCCTGAAAACGTCAAGGTTTTCAGAAATGTCCTGGAAAAATTAGCCAGTGAGGGGCCATTTAAGGAAGATTAGAAAGGAGGAGGGCAATGTATAACGATCCACTATTTTTAAAAAAAGAGGCCGAAAAGAGAGCTCTTAATAAAACAGACCAGGAGATCATCGAAAAGGCAATTTCCGAGGGCGTGGAGACTGCCTGGGAAAGGCTGGAGAAGCAGCAACCTCAGTGCGGGTTCGGGCAGCTTGGAGTGTGCTGCAATAGGTGCGCCATGGGACCTTGCAGGATTGATCCTTTCTCAGAGGGGCCCACACGCGGTGTCTGTGGTGCCACGGCGGACTTAATCGTTGCCAGAAACCTCCTGGATGATCTGGCGGTTGGGGCCGCAGCGCACTCGGACCACGGAAGAGAGGTAATAGAGGTCCTCCTGGAAACGGCGGAAGGCAAAGGGCAGGGATACAAGATTACCGACGAGGAGAAGCTTAAAGCGATTGCCGAAGAGTACGGCATTGAAGTCAAAGAGAAAAATAAGGAAGAAATCGCTAAAGAACTGGCTTTGGCTATGTTAGAAGAATTCGGCACTATCAAAAACCGGATCCAGTTTACTGAGAGACCACCCGAAAAGACCAGGGAAATGTGGAAAAAGCTTGGTATCATGCCGAGGAGCGTGGATCGGGAGATCGTGGAGGCCGACCACCGAATCCACATGGGCGTGGGCGCTGACTATCTGAACATATTGCTTCATGCTTTAAGGGCTTCCCTGGCTGACGGCTGGGGCGGATCCATGATGGCCACTTTTGTTTCCGATATCCTCTTTGGCACCCCCACCCCCACGAGCTCCTGGGTGAACTTAGGCGTGCTCGCCAAGGATAAAGTCAATATAGTGACTCACGGGCACAACCCCATCCTCTCCGAAATGATCCTCAAAGCCTCAGAGGATTCAGAACTGGTAAATCTGGCCGCTCAAAAGGGAGCCAGCGGTATCAACATCGTGGGCATGTGTTGTACCGGTAATGAGCTTTTAATGAGGCACGGCATACCAGTCGCCGGAAGTTTACTGGACCAGGAGTTAGCGATTGCTACTGGAGCAGTTGAGGCCATGATCATCGACTATCAGTGCATCTTCCCTTCTATCACCTCCACGGCCAGTTGTTACCACACTAAAGTGGTTTGCACGAGCGAGAAAGCCGTGGTGCCGGGCGCAATTTACAAGCAGTTCAAGCCCGAGTCCGCCCTGGATACGGCGAAGGAAATCATAAAACTTGCTATAGAAAATTTCCCTAATAGAAATCCGGACCGGGTAAAAATCCCGGATAAACCCATTAAGATGATGGCTGGCTTCTCCGAAGAGTCCATCAGAAAGGCCTTGGGAGGAAGCTATAAGCCATTAATAGATGCTATCGTCTCCGGGAAGATTAAGGGAGCAGCGGGCGTGGTGGGATGCAACAACCCCAAAATTAAGATGGACTACGGCCATGTTACGCTAGTGAAAGAGCTAATTAAAAGGGATATTCTCGTTGTGGAAACGGGCTGTGCCGCCTACGCCTGCGGAAAAGCCGGGTTACTGCTTCCTGAGGCTGCTGACCTGGCAGGAGAAGGGCTAAAGCCCATCTGCAAGGCACTGGGAATTCCGCCTGTCCTCCACATGGGCTCCTGCGTCGACTGCTCAAGAATTCTTAATCTGGTTTCCAACATCGCTAAGGAAATAGGAGTAGGAATTGAGGACCTTCCTGTGGTGGGCGCCGCCCCCGAATGGTACTCCCAGAAAGCCATTTCCATTGGCTCCTATTTCGTGGCATCTGGAGTGAGCGTGGTCCTCGGTATTCCTCCCAAAATATTTGGCAGCACCAATGTGGTGGATCTTCTGGCAAACAAGCTCAAAGGTGTAGTGAACGCCGTCTTTGCAGTGGAGCCGGATCCCTTAAAGGCTGCCGATCTTATCGAGGCAGAAATTCAAAGAAAGAGGAAAGCTTTAGGGATTTAGAGCAATCCAGCCGTCTTTAAACATATCTGGGGGGCCTTAGCGCCCCCTAAAACATAGGAGGCAACATGGAGCAGGAGAAAATTGATGAAATTATTTCTCAATACAGCGTGGCGTCTGGAAAGCTCCTGAGCATCCTGGAGGAAATTCAAAAAGAAGAAGGCTACCTTCCAAAGCAAGCCCTGATATATTTGTCTAAGCAAATCGGGGTTCCTATTTCCCAGCTTTATAGCCTGGCTACTTTTTACTCCTTTTTCGAGCTTCGACCTGTAGGCGAACACATCATAACCGTTTGTCAGGGAACTGCTTGCCACGTAAGGGGCGCCTCCCGGATTCTCAAGGTCCTGGAAGATCTGCTCAGCATTAAGCCCCGGGAAACAACTCTCGACGGAAAATTCTCGCTCACCACAGAGGACCTGATGTTCACCCTGAACACAGCGCGGTGCTTTGGTGCCTGCAGTATGGCTCCGGTAATCAGAATCGACGGGAAAGTCTATGGCTACAACACTCCCGAGAAACTTTCCCCGATTTTGAAGCGCTACGGCTGGAGGGGCAAATGAAAATTTACAATTTGGACGACCTAAATCAAGTTAAAGAGGAAGGCCTCAGAAAGATTTTCCCCGGCAAGCCTCGCATTGCGGTGGGGCTTGCTACCTGCGGCATCGCAGCTGGAGGAGACAAAGTATTTGAGGCCCTGCAGGATTCCTTGCAAAGAAAAGGCCTGGATGCTTATCTCACCAAAGTAGGCTGCATTGGATACTGTAAAGAGGAACCGCTGGTAAACATCTCCCTCCCCGGCAAGCCGCTTCTGCTTCTCCATAGAGTCTCGGAAGCAGATGCGGACTATATTGTGGAAGTATTATCCAAGGGGGGTGTTCCCGAGGAAAAAGCTCTCTGCAGGATCGAGGAGTGGGACCACCTAACTTCCAGATTAACTTACGGGGCAGGCTTTGAAAACATTTCCCGGTATTCCGAAATACCATTTTTCCAGTACCAGAAAAAAGTGGTCCTAAGAAATTGCGGCCTGATCAACCCCGAGGATATAGAGGAATATATTGCCGTCGGTGGATATTCCGCTTTGTACAAAGCGGTCAAGGGGATGAGCCCGGAGGAGATTATCGAGGAAGTGAAAAAATCAGGGCTTCGCGGAAGAGGCGGGGCAGGCTTTCCCACGGGTTTAAAATGGGGTATCACCAAGGCCGAGACGGGGCCCAAAAAATATATCATCTGCAACGCCGACGAGGGCGACCCTGGTGCCTATATGAATAGGAACGAGATGGAAAGCGACCCCCATATGCTGATTGAAGGAATGCTGATCGGTGCCTACACCATCGGTTCCGACGAAGGCGTCATATATGTCAGAGCCGAATACCCCAAAGCCATAGAGAGGCTGCAGTTAGCTATTCGGCAGGCTGAGGAATGCGGTCTTCTGGGGGATCGCATCTTCGGCACAGATTTCAGCTTTCACATCACGCTGGCAAAAGGCGCCGGGGCTTTCGTGTGCGGGGAAGAAACAGCTCTAATTTTCTCCGTGGAAGGAAAACCGGGTAGGCCCCGCCCCAGACCACCATTTCCTGCGGAAAAAGGGCTCTGGGGTATGCCCACCAATATCAACAATGTGGAGACCTGGTGCAACGTTCCGGTAATTATGGCCAAGGATGGGGGCTGGTTCGCTCAGATTGGAACAAAAGGAAACACGGGAACCAAAGTTTTTTCTCTGGTGGGCAAGGTGGACAACGTGGGGCTGGTGGAAGTACCTCTGGGAACGCCTTTGAGTCAAATTGTCTATGAGATAGGAAACGGTGGCGCTGGAGGCAAAAAAATTAAGGCCCTGCAGACAGGAGGCCCATCTGGCGGGTGCATTCCCGCAAGCTTGTTCGATACTCCCGTGGACTACGAAAAGCTCAAGGAGATCGGTTCCATTATGGGATCCGGCGGAATCGTGGTGATGGACGAAAACACGTGTATGGTGGATACGGCAAAATTCTTTATTGAATTCACTTCCGAAGAATCCTGCGGAAAATGCGTCCCATGCAGGGAAGGGCTGAACTTTATGCAGGAAATTCTCAGGGGCATTGCCAGCGGTGAGGGAAAAATGGAAGATATTCACCCCCTCGAGGAATTAGCAGAAACCGTGAAGCAGACTTCCTTGTGTGGTTTAGGCCAGACTGCGCCCAACCCTGTGCTTACGACTTTGAAATATTTTAAAGACGAGTATCTGGAACACATCAAATACAAAAGGTGCTCTGCGGCCGTCTGCGAAGGAATTGTTTATGCCCCTTGCCAGCATGTGTGCCCACTCGGTCAGGATGCTCCTTCTTACGTGTCATATATTGCCCAAAAAGATTTTGATAAAGCGTTAGAGGTAATATTGAGGACAAATCCCTTCCCTCGTATTCTGGCAAGGGTTTGCGATCATCCCTGTGAGAGACGCTGTCGCCTGGGAGAAACAGTTGAGCCTGTGTCCATCCGTGCCTTGAAGAAATTTGTGGCCGATTATGTTCCCCCTCCCGAGATTGTAATCAGTGAGAAAAAGGAGGACAAAGTGGCGGTAATCGGCTCCGGCCCGGCCGGATTGAGCGCGGCATACTTCTTGGCGATTAAGGGCTACAGTGTCACTATTTTTGAGTCTTCATCTTCTCCTGGAGGCATGCTAAGGGCGGGGATTCCAGCCTACAGGTTGCCCAGGGAAGTTCTTGATGAGGAAATTGAAAGAATAACCAGCCTAGGCGTGGATATTCAGACAAACGTCACCGTTGGGAAGAATATTACTCTTTCCGGTTTATTCGAGCAGGGATTTGATGCCATTCTCATTGCAGTGGGACTTCATAAGGGTGTCGGGTTAAATATCCCTGGGGAAAGTGCCGGTGGCGTTATAGATGGATTAGAATTCTTGAGGAAAGCAAACACGGGGGAGAAGGTCTACCCTGGAAAGGACATCATAATAGTTGGAGGAGGAAATACTGCTATAGACGCTGCCCGCACTGCATGGAGAATAAACCCGAATGCAAATATCCAGATTCTTTACCGCCGCACTCGCTTAGAAATGCCCGCCATTCAATCAGAGGTAGAGGAAGCCTCTCTGGAAGGTATTAAAATCCAATTCCTGGTAGAGCCGATCCGCATCGTTGAGGAAAATGGAAGGATTTCAGGGCTGGAGTGCCTTCGAATGAAGCTTGGGAAAATAGATGAAACGGGACGTCGGCGGCCAATACCTGTTGAGGGATCAAACTTTATTATTCCCGCAGACACCCTTATAGCGGCCGTTGGGCAAAGAATAGATAATGTCTTCCTCGAAGGGGCTGAGCAATTAAAGGTATACGGGAATACGCTCATGGTGAATCCCGATACATTGGAAACCGCTATGAGGGGCGTTTTTGCTGCCGGAGACATTGTCTCCGGGCCAGCAACGGTCGTGGAGGCGGCAGCTTCAGGAAAAACCGCCGCAGAGTCCATAGATAGATATTTAAGCGGGGAGCCTCTTCAGAGAGAATACGAAGTGGCTTTCCCCACCGAAAACGTCCCTCCCTTGATTTTTTCTTCAGAGGAACTGGAGGAGTTAGCCACCCAGAAGAGAGCGGAGCCTAAAAAATTATTAATCTCAGAGCGTAGAGGAAACTTTAAAGAGACGGAGTCCACTCTGTCTTTAGAGGAAGCTGTCAAAGAAGCGCGCCGTTGCCTGCGCTGTGATATCAAGGAGAGCGAGCGATGAAAAACGGGATCAGGGTAAAAATCAACGGGAACGAATACAGGGCGCAAGAAGGAGAATTCGTTTTAGCGGTCGCCACAAGGGAAGGCATAGACATTCCTGCACTTTGCTTTAATGAAGCGTTCGAACCTTATGGAGCCTGCAGGCTGTGTATGGTGGAGGTTGTGGCCGGCCCTTATCAGCCGGGAATGACAACTTCCTGCACGTTAAAAGTCGCAAATGGTTTAGAGGTCATCACAGACACAGAAGAGATTAAGAAATACAGGGACGTCATTTTTGAACTTTACCTTGCTCAAGCCCCGGGGTCCGAAGTTATTGAAGAAATGGCTCTTAAGTACGGCGTGACCAGTACGCGCTTTGTCAGGAAAGTTGACCCCATGGATCCCTTGGGAAATAAATGCATCCTTTGCGGTCTTTGCGCAAGAGCGTGTAACGAAGCCCTGGGGATAGGTGCAATTAATTATATCGGAAGGGGGATCAACACTAAGATAAACACGCCCTACCTGGAGGCATCTTTGGATTGCATTGGTTGCAATGCTTGCACTAAGGTCTGCCCCACGGGAGCTATAAAGTTCGAAGATATCCAGGACAAGCGCGTAATGGTCTCCTGGAGCAAAACGGAGGTACCGCTAAAGCAATGTATGGTTTGTGGAAAGTATTTTGCCCCTGAACCCCTGACCATGTTTGCTTATCAAAAAATGGATCCGGACCTGGAGGAAAAGTTAAAGAATATTTGCCCCGACTGCAGAAGAAAACTTTTCTCCAAGAAAGAAATACTCGCTTTGAAAGGGATTGAGTTTGGGAATGGACAAAGATATCCGTGAGAGCAGGAAACGGCTCCAGGCAACAGCCAGGGCAATTGCCGAAAAAACCAGAAAGGAAAAAGAGGGGGAATTCCGGGTAGTCGTTGCAGGGAAAGGCGGCGCCGGCAAAACCACAATTACTGCGCTTCTTGCAAGGCTATTTTCCAGAGATGGGTACCGGGTCCTGGCAGTGGATGAGGACCCACAAATGAACCTCCCTTTTGCCCTCGGCATCCCCGAGACCGAGGCAGAAAAAGTCATTCCCCTGAACATAAACCTGGATTACATTGAGGAAAAGGTCGGGGTAAGGCCGGGAGAGGGGTGGGGGCTTATGTTCCGGTTAAATCCTGATGTCACCGATGTCGTGGAGAGGTTTGGAATTAAAGGCCCCGATAACGTGAACATCCTGGTAATGGGCACTGTAATCCAGGCGGCGGCTGGGTGCCTATGTCCTGAAAATGCGCTCTTAGAATCTGTGGTAAGGTACGTCAATTTGAGGGATGGAGAAATAATTATCATGGACACCCAGGCGGGGGTGGAGCACTTTGGAAGAGCACTGGCCAAGGGGTTCACGCAAGCTCTTCTGGTCAGTGATCCCACATTCAATTCCGTTCAGGTTGCGAAAAAGGCGGGAGAACTGGCAAAACAGCTTGGAATTCCCTGGCTTCACCTTTTGATCAATAGGGTGAAGGATAAAAGGGATAGAGAAAGGGTCAAGCAATTGTTCGGGGACTCGCTGAAGCTTTTTGAAGAGGTCTTTTATCTTCCCTACGAAGAAAGTATCCTCGGCTTTGAGCCCAACGTGGGCCCCATGCTCGATCTTTTGCCTCCACCTCCCTTTATGGAGATATTAAGGCAGATCAAGGAAACCTTGATTCTATACGGGGAGAAGGATTAGGCCTGTATTTAGGGAAAATCTTTTTATAGCCCCTCAAGCTACCCTGAAGCAGAAGCGGTCGCCATCTCGCAAGGAGAAGAAGTCCCTCAAAGAGAGGGGGGAAGCGATTTCTACGAGTGCGGGGCGGAGACCCTTTTCAGGAAAGAGCACCGCCCCCGGAACGCCCCCGTTCAGTTCCACGGGAACAGCCTTCACTGTCCCATAGCGTCTCTCCTCCAAAACAAAGGAGGGGATCAAGAAGGAAGCACTCTCATAGAGCCTGCGCCATTCCTCGAGAGCAACTTTTAAATTCAAAGTACCGGGGTAAACTTCCTGACCGATCAGCTTTTCCAGCCCTTTCCTGTAGGGCTCAAGGGAAAGAAAGACCCGTCCTTTTCCCAGGCCGGAAGTCACCCGGCCGCAAATTTTTAAAGGGGAACCATCCTTCACACCCTATTTCCTCCGAGGAAGCTTTTTAAGGCTGAGGAACGATAAAGGATTTCCACAAAGGCGGCGATAATCGCAATCTCACACGCGCCCTTGACCAGGATCGTGTAGACCACCGGAAGTGGCAACTGGTAAGGGATTCCCCATACTCCCAATGTCAGGTAGGTGAGGAGGGATTCCGGGATAAATCCCATCACAATGGCCAGTGAGGGGATTTTAACCTTCTTTATCACCAGTCCCACGATCAGGCCAGTCAGGAGCTTAATGGGGGCAATCAGGTAGTTCCCGAACTGCAGGGAAGGCGGGATACCCACTATCCCCCCCGTGATAGCGCCGGCGAAGGGGCCAAGGAAGACCGCTGCAAACATCGTTCCCAGGTGGGAGAAATCTAGTTTCACCTGTTGCCCTAATATGGGGACAAAAAGTGAAATGTAACCCAGGATTACTCCCAGAGCGGAAAAAATGCCCACACGGGCGATGGTTCCGACACTGATTAAGGGTGCGTCGGAAAAGCTAACTTTCTTTTCTTCCATACAAAACCTCCAGAAGATAAAATTCCCCTGGGGCGAAATAAAAAGACCTTTTCTCATCCGGACTTTCACCGTCGGCCCCGGAATTTCACCGGGTCTGCGCTTGGCGCTCGTGGGCTTTACCACCGGTCGGGGATTTCACCCTGCCCCAAAGGTCAAGTTATATTATAGCAAATCCTGCTCTACTGGAGCCAGAACTTCCACCAGGTCGCCACCTTTCAGGCGCTGAGCTGGAACGAGCACTCCCCTGGGCAAATGGAGGCCTCTTTTCCCCTGTCTCCTGTAGGGGTTCCGGATAATGTAATACAAAAAGTAGTGGTCTTCCTCTCCATTTCCCAGCTTCAGGGAAATTTCCCAGCTTTCACCGTTTTTGAATAGGAGCTTAAGGGTCCCGTATTCTCTCCGGACCTTTTCCAGTTCCCAGATCTGAGTCTCAAAGAGACTTTTTCCGTACTTTCCCGGGGGAAGGCAGATTATGGGAAGGCGCCCTTCCATTTTGCCAAAAATCCTCCAGTATGTGACCCGGGCCTCCCTTTTTAGCTTTTCCGGGTCGGCCCTGAAAGTAGCAAAGGTGGGAGAAAGGTTCAAGGGCTTTCCCAGAGCTTGAGACAGGCTATTCATGAATTTCTGGCACTCCTCCGTCATTGCCAGGAGCCGGGAAAACGAGGGCCCTTTGCGTAGTATGTAGCGCAGGGCGATCAGGGCTGGCCTGTCACCCGATTCCCAGGAGCGAGCGATCTGAACGGGGTCGGGGGGATGGAGCCAGGAAAAAACTCGATCCACAAAAAGAAGCATCCTCTGCCGGAAGTTTTCCCACTCCTCCTGGTCCGAGAAGCTTCTTTTCAAATTTTCACCTTTGCGCAGGAGCGTCAGTTCCCTTTTCATCAGATTGAGCTTCTTTCTCTTGACCAGGTACTCCTTCTGCTTGAGAGGAGTGAGCCTTCCCAGCCGAAGCCCCTTTTCCAGGTTCTGAAGGTGCCGGGACAGACTCCTGATATCCGATCTCAGCTCTTCCGCTTTTTCGAAGCGCGTCAGGTCCAGAATTTGCTTCGTGCGTTTCACCAGTTCCGGGAAATTGAGATTTTCCTCGATGTGCTCCAGAGTCTTGGAAAAGATCGTATCAAAGTAGTCGTTCCTGATGAAATCCCCAAGCCCCAGTGCAATCCCCGCTTGTCCCTGGGGAACAGTTAATTTTGGCCGGGGAAGAGGGAACCTCCAGCCCTCCTCAGAAATAAGGAAATATTCCCATCTGGTACGCCTGCCTAATTTTTCGTTCGCGACTTTCTTGAGCTTTTCCTTGAGCTGAATTGAGAGGGGAGCAACGAGGAAAAAGTACCTGTTGTAATCCTGAAAAAAGTAGTTGCCTAAAGGGTACCTTTCCTCAAGGAGGTAACGCAGCTTTTTCAGGTCTAAAGCGCTCGGCTCCCCTTCAATTTCCACTGTCAAAATTGCCTGCTCGATCTCCTCCATATCCTGGGGCAGCCTTTCTCCCAGAAGATACGATACCAGGCCTATTTTGAAGTAAGTGGCCACGGAATAGGAATGGTGATAAAGGTTCAAATCGTTAGCTGAACGGCGCGTCTCCGCAAGGCCGGAGGAAAAATAATGTTCCAGAAGCGGGAGGAGCCTCCTCCGGGCATAAATGGGCCTTAAAAGCGGAATCCCGGAGAGCTTCTGCCACAGCTCCCTCCTCAGCTCGTCGAGCTTCTGAGGGTCAAGGAGTTCCTCCTGTCCAAAAACTGTGCACCTGTAGGTCTTCAGGTAAGGCTGTTTGGCCTGATCGGAGGGGTTGGCCTTATCCTCGGCAGAACTTTTTCGGTCGCAGGCCTGAAGAAACTTCAGGAACTCCACCATCTCCGTGGAGTTGTTCTGCCTCTCGTAACCGTGGTGTGCGGCAAGAAATTGGGAGAGGAGAACGCCCTTGAGGAACTTAGGAGGAGCGCCCGAGCGCTTGGGCCAGAAAGCGGTAACTGGTATCTGAAGAAAGTCCAGAGCGTTTTCCGGAATAGGCTCATCTGGCCATTCCAGGATCCCTGCGTGGCGATCCGTCTCCTTGAAATCGGAGGACTTGGCACGAATGAAGTGAGAGGAAAGCTTGCCCATGTCGTGAAGAAGGCAAGCGCACTCAGCAGCAAGTATCAGGCTTCGGAACTTGCATAGTGTCTCCAGCGGATCTTTACTTACACTTTTAAGAGTCGTTTCCCTTGTGGTTTTCCTCGACCTCCTGTTCCTTAAACTTCCTCTGTATCTCTGCCAGCTCCCGCTCAAGCTCAATGGATTTCTGGGGAGAAATGGGAAACTGAGCGTATCTGGCCTCAATGAAGGCCTTGGTTAAATCGCTAACTTGCGCTTCCACGAAAGGGGCCTGAAAAACAGTACGCCTGGCAAATTCATAGGGTGTCTCGCTCTGGTGGCGTTTAATGCCCTTGGCCTCAAGGAAATCCAGTAATTTGAAGTAAAAGGAGAGAGGGGAAAGGAAGATTTTCTCCTGGAGCCCGGCTCTTTTTACGGAATTTAATCCGCCGCTTGCCCTGCCCTTCCACTTGCGCAATCCAAACCTCAGGACAAAAAAGAGGGTAACGGCGAGGAACACGACTGCCACCGTGATCAGGATCGCGCTTGTCTGAGAAAAGAACGAGAAAACAGAGCGAATGAAAGTAAGGAAACCCACCTCTCCAGGACTTCCCTGACCTGAAGGAACTTCCGGGCCGGGACCACCACCTGAAGGCCTCTTTAGCCCCAGAGCAGCAAGCACATAATCGGCCGCCTGCTTCAGGTAAAAGAAGAACCGGGTCATTATTGGCCCCAGGTAGGGGGGAAGAAGCCAGAGGGCCAGAACCAAAAGGACCAGGAAGCCAAGAAAGAAGGCCAATGATTCGGATTTCCCAAACCTGAAATAGAGGAAAACACAAATCAGGAAGAGCAAAATAACAGCAATGTAGGAGGACAAACCTCCCAGGACCTCAACCCAGCCCGGAAGAGCAAACGGGGGAAGAGAAATATAAGGAAAAGCGCTCACAGGAGAGGGGCTTTCGGGAAAAGCCGGGGGCAGGGACGGGGAGGGAGTTTCCAGGGAAGGGAAAGCAGGCAGGAAAACCGACAGGCTGGTGATGCTCGCCCAAGCCCACGGGATGAGGAAAATCAAAAGGGGAAGGAAAATCAAAAGGGACCACCGGAGGGTCCGCCTCAGGTCACTTTTTGAGTGCCTGAAGCGAAGCTGATGCCATCTCTCCTCCCGCTTTCTGGTAAGCAAAAGAAGGAAGAGGGCAACGCCTAAGATGAGCTCGAAGAGGAAAAAGAAAGAGAAAGTCCGGGTGGGCTCAAGCCAGACCAGGATGGCAAGCGAAAGCACAATTGGCCAGCCCCAGGAATGATAGCGCAGAGCCCTGTCCATGCTTATCCCTGCGGGAAGCCAGAGAATCAAGGAAAGGGAGAAGAACAGGGCGGCAGCAGCGTTCGTTTCTTCAGCGACTACCGGGATTACCTGCTGGACATAGAGTAAGCCCCATCCTAACTGAGAAAGGTCCTTAAACCCTGATCCCAGCTCCTTGAGCCACAGGCTGTCTGAAAAGGAGTAAGCATGGTAGAAGAGAAATTTCAGGACAAAAACGATGATCAGGGCTCCCCAGAGCCAGGCATGAAAGTTCCTGTTAAGCGAGACCTGAAGGAAGGAAAAAAGGAGGGAGCAGTAAAGCACCAGAAACAGTCCCCAAAAAAGAGGGAAGGAAGTCATCTGCCCCAAGAATAGTGCGTGCACCCCAAACTGCAAAAACAAAAGGAAGGCCACAAGGTATAAAAAGGGAGGGATAATACGGGAAGGCTCCTGGCCCGTATATCTCTGACCCGTCCTTCGAGGAAGCCATGGGCGGAACCTCAAAAATCTTACGGGATTGGGCACTTCCATTCAGGACACCGTTTCCAGAGGCATGTTGCCGCCCACAAGGCGAACGCGAATGTTCTGCTCCTCAAGCATGCCGGACATTTTGCGCAATTCGGACACCTCTAAGGGGTCGAGCATGAAGCTCAAACGGGGTTTTTCCCCGGGAAGCAGGAATGAGCCTTCGTAGAGAAGGTAAAGGGACAAATGACGGCTACGCAGCCTTAACTCAACAAGCTTGGAAATAAATTGCCTGTTTAAAACCGAGGAAATGAGCACCAGGTTGCACTGCCAGGGAAGCCGAAGCGCCGCTTCCCGGATGCACTCATAAAGGTCACCTTCCCTCGATCTGGCCCTTGCCAGGACCTCCATCTGGCGCAGGAAGTGCTCCTTCCCTTTTCCCAGAGAGGCCTCCTTCCTTTTAGAAGGAAAAACCTGAAGCAGTGCGGGGATGTGCTCATCGGAGGCGTGATAAAGGATTGAAGCCGCGATCATGCTGGCGTACTCCTCGTAAATTTCCATAAACTCCTTGCCGTGACCGGTTGAAACGAGGTCCAACCAGACCGCCAGGGTAGTGGAAGCCGAGAACTCGAACTCTTTCACGAGCATCTTGCCCGCATGGGCGCTTACTTTCCAGTGAATGCGCTTCAAGGGATCAATGGGAAGGTAGTCCCTCAGGCCAGAAATAGCGGTGTAGTCCTCGTAAGCCCTGATCCCCGACCTTTTCCCTTCGAAGGGCTTCTTCAGGGGGAGCCTGATCTCGGAAATGGGCAGGACACGCGGGAAAACAATCAAGCTTGCGGGCGCGGGGAATTCCTTTTCCCGGCGCCAGAGGTCCCAGGGGTCTCCCGCTGACACAATCAAGGGCCTCAGGGCGTACTCGCCCCTTTTGTTGAGGAGAGCGCGGTAGATGATAGTCTTTTTCTCGTGCGGCTTCAGGCTTAAGGCGAAACGGGGAGCGCCACCCTGAGGGACCATGTAGGGCTGAAAATCGTCCCAGATTTCCACCCATACGAGGGGCATGGAGCTACGATTTTCCACGATCAGCTCGATTTGCGCTGTCTCCCCGCAGGAAACCCTGGTCGGCTTTACTTTTCGCTCCAGGCAAAGCTTTTGAAAGGCTCGCCAGGTGAGGACAAAGCCCAGGAGGGCGAGCAGAATAAGAAAAAGCAAAAAAACTAAAGCGGTCTTTCCCCCATAAAGGACCAGGAGGAAGACCGAAAAAGCGGCTATTAAAATCACTCCTGGCCTGAGGCGCAATCTACCTCCGCGTTAGAGCTTTTTCTTCAGGACGTATTCCAGGGCGTCCCCCAGGGATCTCAGCTGGGGAAGGTCCTCGTCTGGAACCTTTATCCCGAAAGCGTCCTCGACCTCCATCACGACCGACAAAAGGTCAAGGGAATCCGCGTTCAAATCCTCAAGAAACCTGGTCTCTTCACTCAGGTCACCTTTGTAGCTGAGCTTTTCCCTTACAATTTGCGCTATCTTTTCCAGAACTTGTTGTCTGTCCATATCTCATACCTCCTTCATAAATTATCCAAAACCTGAAGGTTTAGATACAAGAAAACTAGCAGAAGCTCAAGGCTCAGGCTAAATCCGCTTTCTCCTGCGCCTGAAAAAAATTGCCCAGGAGGCAGCACCCAATGCCAGAAGAAAGCCGATGATTCCTGTTTTAATTCTTCTTGCCCTTCTTTTCAGGATAATTCTTTCCCTGCGAACCCTCGCGAGCACGCGATCTGACAGAGCGCGCGGGGCTATGAAGACCTTTTGCCCCTCCTCCTTCAAAAGCTCTCTGTTCCTTTTAAGCTCCTCGAGTTTTCTCAGACATAATGGACACGTGGCCACGTGCTCCTCCAGCTCCAGAAGCTTTTCGGGCAAAAGCTCCCCCTCGAGGTAGGCGGGCATTAAAGATGTAGCTTCCTCACAGCGCATTTCACTCACCCTCTTTGCGGGGCTCGCCTTCCAGTTGACGAAGTCGACTTTTGAAATCCAGGCGGGCTCGATAAATCCGAATTTTAGTAGCCTGAAGGGAGATCCTGAGCAACCGGGAAATCTCCTCGTAGGAAAACCCATAAATGTCCCTCAAGACCAGCACAGAGCGATATATGGGACTCATTTTCTCCAGGATTTCCTCCACTCTGTCTTTAATTTCCATCCTCCGCAGTTCCTCTTCCACGGAAACCTCGATCTCTGGAAAGCGTTCCTCCTGGTCGTCGGGCCAGACTAAAGGCACCTTCCTCTCTCTTTTTTTTCTTTTAATATAGTCCAAACATATGTTGGCTGTAATGCGGTACAGCCAGGTAGTGAATTCCGATCGTTCCTCAAACTTTCGCAAGGACTTCCAGACGCGAAGGAAAACATCCTGAGCAGCATCCAGCGCATCGTCAGGGTTGGCCAGGATTCGCAGGGCAATGGTAAAAACGAGGTTCTGATACTCACGAACAACCTGCTCAAAAGCATCCTCATCTCCGTCCTTGGCTCTTCTCAAAACCTCAGGGTCCATGGCTTATAATAGACTCTAAAATCCTCGGAGATATAGGGGAAGCACTTCCTCTGCTTTTTTTGTCTTTCCCTTAAGAAAATCCATTTCGCCCAGCTCCCCTACGGCCTGAGCCCGGAGGCACCAGGTAACGGGAAGGGAAACTGGAAAAGCTCGAAGGGACTGTGGGAGTGCGTCCCTGTCCCGCAGGGGCTCTCCGGTCAGGGTCAGCTCCTCGTATTTTCGTAGCGCATCGACCAGGTCAGAGGGAGTGCTGACAGAGCAGGGGAAAACCTCGCTTACCCCGTGCTCATCGACCTTATAGATCCCCCAGTAAAGCTCCCCGCGACGGGCATCCATTATGGGGCAAAACGTGCCTGTCCCCGCTTGCCAGGCAAGCGCTTCCAGCGTTCCCACAGGCGCGACGGGGATTTCGCTCGCCAGAGCCAAACCCTTTGCAAAAGCAACGCCCGAGCGCAGTCCGGTGAAAGAACCGGGGCCAACGGCCACCGCCAAACAGGCGATCTGGCTCAGGGAGATCTCGCAGGATTTCAGGAGCCTTTCTGTGTTGTAGGCGAGCAGGTTCTGGTATTGCCTAAACACTCCCCTTGAATTTCCCTGAAGCCAGAGACACTCCTCAAGTACCACTCCCTCCTCAAGGAGCGCCACGCTTGCATGAGGGGTACAAGTGTTAATGGCCAGAATTTTCACCGTACTCAATTCGGATCTCTCTTTCGTTTGGACCTGTTATCTTTAAGTAAACACGAATAGCATTTTCAGGCAAATGTCCCTCCAACTTTTCTGCCCACTCTAAAGCGACAACCCCTGTCTCGAAGATTTCCTCCCATCCCAGGTCCTCCTTCAAAGGGTTGTCCAGTCGGTAAAGGTCTAAATGGTAAAAGGGCGGTTTGCTGGGAAAAACCCTTATCAAAGTGAAGGATGGGCTCTTCG